>JAABUN010000057.1_pt1 | contig 181658 bp, 198 predicted proteins | sample 5559311 | NCBI WGS metagenome assembly JAABUN01 (sample SAMN10711877, study PRJNA513370) | rock metagenome | isolation source: Antarctica rocks | place: Antarctica: Victoria Land, Siegfried Peak sud
AAGCGTGTCGGCTGCGGCTATCGCAACCAGGTCAACTACGAGCGTCGTATCGTCCTGCACATCGCCGCCAAGAGGGCAGCGTGACACCGGTCATTACGGCGTCACCACCCTCCACCGCGAAGAGCCTGATTGGCGTTCTGGCCGACGGAGTCGGTCCAGGCGTCGGTCACATCGGCCAGCGTGTATGACTGCTGGCGGTTGGGGCTCAGGGCGATCTGTGCCGGGTCGGCCGACGCCTGCGTGGCGGTCGCGGCCGAGCCGGTGACACCGATCGGCAGCAGCAGCACGCCGGCCACGGCGAGCGTGCCGGCCCGGCAGACGCCCAGCACGATCGGTCATAGACCGGACACAAAGCGAATGGCCCTATCGGACCATGGACACGAGCGGCTTCCAGTGCGAATGTCGATGCCTACACCATCTGTGTCCATGTTCTGTTGGCGTGGTTGATGGGCCCTTCTGCTTCGGGAGCTCTGTCTTGACGTCGTCTGTGCGGCCGCGCCGACCGGTCGGTCTTGCGAGCCCGAGGGGCTGACTCAAGCGCGGGCGTTGGTCCCTCAGCAGGCTCCAGCAGGCGGCTGCGGCGGACTGGGCGGAGGAACGGCGGACGAGCCGTTCCAGGTGTTCTTGTACTGCGTCCAGTACCGCTGCAGGTTCGCGCTGAGGGAGATCTTGTTGAAGTAGTTGTTGGTGAACGTCGACGCGTTGAGCGCGCCGGCGGTCATGGCCAGCGGGCTGTTGGTCACCCTGTTGCACTGGACCAGCGACTTGTACGTCGAGGTGTCCATGCTCGGAGCCGAGAGCGTGGCGTCCTTGTTCCGGAAGTTGAAGCCCGACCCACGGATGGCGTCAGCGGTGTTGTAGGCCCACGTGTTCTGCCAGCCGGACTGTTGGTCGTTGAAGCCGATCTCGGCCCGCATCACGGTGTTGCGCTGGAAGGTGTTGTAGCTCGCGTCGATGTCGGTGTTGATGCCGCGGCCGTCGCCGGGGAGGTCCGAGACGGTGTTGTACTCAACTCGGTTGTAGTTGGAGGCACCGCCCACCCGGATCCCCTCCTGCATGTAGTGCTTCCAGGTCGATGCCGCAACTGTGTTGATCCTGTTGTGGTGGACCTTCCAGAAGTCGCTGTAGGTGACAACCCATACTGCTGGGCCAATTCCGCAGGCTATATTGTGGATCTTGTTGTTCCCGATCTCGCCGCCTCGAGTCACGGTGCCGTGCACACCGCGACCCGAGATGTCGTTGCCGAGGATGCGCCAGCCCTCGGCGGGGTCGACGTTCACGCCGAGCTTGTTGCTCAGCGCGCTGTAGATCCCCTTGGCAGCCACCGGGTCCTGGATGCCGCGCCCCGGCAACGATCGCCGGGTCTGCCAGTCGTGGGCGTCCGCACGGCCGTGGAACCAGGCCGCCACGGTGTCGAAGTTGCTACCGGAGATCCAGATGCCGTTGACAATCTTCATCTTCTGAATCGTCCAGTAGTCCACGCCGCCGGCGGCGAAGATGGTCCGGTTCATGGCCGGCTTGGTGTTCCCGCACGGTTCCGCCGGGAAGTCGGCCGTCAACGTCACCGGCCCGTCGCCGTAGGGCTCGATGGTGATCGGGGCGGCCGCTGTGCCGGATTGGCTGATGGTGATCTGCCCGGTGTAGGTGCCGGCGTGCAGCTTGATGTGGTCACCGGGCTTCGCGGTGTCGACCAGCACCTGTACGGGCGAGGGCGTCGTGGTGGCCTGCGCGCCCGCCGGGTAGCCCTCCAGGGTCCGCCCGCCCCCAGCGGAGGCCTGTGCGGCAGGAAGCGCAACACCGGCCGCAGCGAGTAGTGACACCGAGAGAGCGGCGCAGTGGCGACGGCGGCACGGGCCCGACCCAGGGGAAGCCAGGGTAGCCAAGATGGAACCTCCGGAACGGTTGTCAAAGGGTGTGCTGGCTTGTCGTAGCGGCTGTTAGCAGGAGCCGGCCACGGGTTGAGACGGGTAAGCGGCAGGTGGCGTCGTGGAGCCGTTCCAGGTGTTGTTGTACTGCGACCAATAGTTGAGCAGGTTCGGGCTGAGTGTGACGTGTTTGAAGTAGTTACTCATGAAGGTGGACTCGATAAGCGCGCCAGCCGTCATGGCTAGCCGGGTGTTTGTCACTCGGTTGCACCTGACCTGGGCCCGGTACGTCGAGCTGTTCTTGCTGGGCAGGCGTAGCTTCGCGTCTGCTCCCCGGAACACGAATGCCGCACCGCGGACGGAGTCGGCTGTGTTGTAGAGCCAGTTGTTTCCCCAGCCGGACTGCTGGTCGTTGAAGGCGAAGTTGGTGCGCATGACACTGTTACGCTGGAAGGTGTTGTAGCTCGCGTCAATGTCCGTGGTGATCGCCCGTCCGTCGCCCGGCAGATCCGAGACGGTATTGTACTCGATGCGGTTGTAGTTGGACGCCGAGCCGAAGCGGATCCCCTCCTGCATGTAATGACGGTAAGTCGAGGCTGCCACGAAGCTAACCCGGTTGTGATGCACGTTCCAGAAGTCGCTGAAAGTCACCAGCCAGGCGCCGGGCCCGATGCCGCAGTCTATGTCATGGATTGTGTTTCCAGCGAGCTCACCGTCAGTGGTCACAGTGCCGTGAAAACCTCGGCCGGAGATGTTGTTGTTCAGAATCCGCCAACCCGTCGCCGGGTCGACCGCAACGCCGAGCTTGGTGCTCAAGGCGGCGTAGACGCCGCGGGCGGTTGTCGGGTCGTTCGTGCCCCGACCCGGCAATGAGCGACGCGTCTGCCAGTCGTGGATGTCCGCGAGGTGGTGGAACCATGGTGCGACGACGTCGAAGTTGGCGCCGGAGAGCCAGATGCCGTTGACGATGTTGAGGCCCTGGATGGTCCAGTAGTCGACGCCCCCGGCCGCGTAGAAGGTGCGGTTCGGGGCTGGCTTGCTGTTGTTGCACGGCTCGACCGGGAAGCTCGCCGTAACGGTCACCGGGCCGTCGCCAAAGGGCTCGATGGTGATCGGCAAACCGGGCGCGCCGGAGTGATTGATGATCACCTGGCCAACGTAGGTGCCGGTGTGCAGCTGGATGTGGTCGCCCGGCTGGGCGTTGTCTACAAGCGCCTGCAGGCTGCCGCCGGGGTAGCCCTCAAGCGCCGGGCCGGTCGCGTGAGCCGTGGCGAGAGGCGCCGACACAGCGGCCACCAGCAGGACGAGCAGCGAGGCGAGTGCCCTGGCGGCGACCGCGAGCTTTGCTGGCGGCGCCAGGCCGAACGACACAGTGCTCCCCCCCATCGGTTGATGGAGACGCTGGCAGGCAGGGTCGTCCGCGACAATAGTCATTTTGGGTGATTGCCCGATTTGTTCCGCCGCCAGCTGGGGCGGGTGGCATGGTGGCGACGCGTCGGCGAAGGGCACGGACAGGCGCAGCCGGTGTTGCTGGCTGGGCGGTGGGGAGCGCCGGATCGGCGGTCCAAGACCAGAACTCGAGCCGGGGCTCCGCGGCGCAACGGATCGACTAGGACCACGCAACCCGCCGCAGTCGGTGCCGAGCGCAGCGACTTGACGACGGTGCCGGGCGGGCGGCCCGGTGACGAGACGGTCCGCGCGGCAAGAGGACAGCACAGATTCCTCGGGCAGCTGGCGTCTTGGGCGAGAGGGGAACGGCGAGCTGATCAGCAGGAACCGGGGAGAGGCTGCGACGGTTGCGAAGGCGGCAGCCCGGGGGAGCCGTTCCAGCTGTTGTTGTACTGAAGTCCAGTAGGTCTTCAAGTTGGCGCTGAGGGTCACCTTGTTGAAGTAGTTGTTCAGGAACGTCGACTCCATGAGCGCGCCGGCAGTCATCGGTCGGACGCTGTTCGTTGCGTCACGCCACCGGTTCCGGCGTCCGTGATGCGGGCGTGGCCCGCCCGAGCCGCAGCCGGCGTAGCGTCAGTCGACCTGCAGAGAGGACGCGTGATGAGCACCACGGACGAGCTTCGAGCGGTCGCCAGTGACGCCTTCCGGCAACGGGTCGAGCCCGGCCGCCGCCTGGCCGCCGACGCCGGTCGGGTTGCCGCCGCGTGCCACGACATGGCGCTCCGCTTCCACAGCGGCGGAAAGCTGCTCGTCTTCGGCAACGGCGGACCGGCCACCGACGCGCAGCACATCTCGGTCGAGTTCGTCCACCCGGTGATCGTCGGCAAGCGGGCACTGCCCGCCCTGTCCCTGGTCAACGATGTCGCGACGGTCATGGGGGTGGCCCGTCGTCACGGCTTCGACGCCGTCTTCGCCCACCAGCTCGGTGTACTCGGCACGCCGGCGGACATCGCGCTCGGCGTCTCGGCCGACGGCAACTGCGGCAACGTCCTCCGCGGGCTCGAGCAGGCGCACGACGCCGGAATGCTGACGGTGGCGCTCGTCGGCGGCGACGGCGGCGAGATCGCAGGGAGCCCGTCGGTCGACCACTGCTTCACCGTGGCGTCGGACAACCCGCGCATCGTCAAGGAGGTCCACGTCACGACCTACCACGTGCTGTGGGAGCTCGTGCACGTCTTCTTCGACCGGCCTCAGACCCTGAATGAGCCCGCGCCTGACGCCGCCGCGCCGGCACCGGGCGGCGTGGAGTCGCTCTATCCGTTCCTGTACGCCGGCACGACCAGCCTGACGGACGTGCTCGCGGAGGTGTCGCGCTCCACCGTCGAGAAGGCAGCGGAGATCGTCGCGTTGCGCGAGGCCGTCGGCGACAGCCAGTGCGAACAGGTCGCCCGATGCGCCGCCGTGCTCGCCGACAGGTTCCGCAACGGCGGCAAGCTGCTCGCCTTCGGCAACGGCGGCAGCAGCACCGACGCCTCCGACATCGTCCACACCTTCCTCGACCCGAATGACGCCGCGCCCCCCCTGCCGGCGCTCTGCCTGACCAGCGACGCCGCGGTCGTCACCGCCCTGTCGAACGACGTGAGCTTCGACGTTGTCTTCGCCCGCCAGGTGCGCGCCTTCGGCCGCACCCAGGACATCGCCGTCGGCATCTCCACCAGTGGCGGGTCGGCCAACGTGCTCCGCGCCTTCGACGAGGCCAAGGCCGAAGGGCTGGCCACGGTCGGGCTGGCCGGCTACGGCGGCGGCAAGATGGCCGAGCTCGAGTCGCTCGACTTCCTCTTCGCCGTACCGTCGTCCTCCGTGCACCGCGTCCAGGAGGTGCAGACCACGCTTTACCACGTGCTGTGGGAGGTCACCCAGGCCGCGCTGAGCGGCGACGGCGTACCGGATCGGGCCGGCAGGGCCGGGCAACCGGTGTGAGTTCAAGGCGGCCGGCGGGGTCTTCACCTCTGTCTACCGCGACCGCTGTCTACCGCGTACGCCTCGTGGGTCAACGCAGGACGGGAATGCCGAGTCGACGGGCGGCCTTCCCCAGCGCCGCGTCGAACGTTGCTAGCCGCGCGGCGTTCGTCTGGGCGGCGTCGAGGACGCAGCAGTCCGGCAACCGCAGGCCGGTCGACACCCGCAGGGTCGCCAGCCGCAACGGCTCGCCGTCGTCACGACTGGCGGGCTGGACGCCGAGTGCACCCAGGTCGGCGGCCATCTCCGTTCCTCTCGAGACCCGTACGCCGCCCACCAGCACCTCGGCAAGCGTCAAGGGATGCGCGATCAGCGCCTCGCCGGCGGCAGCGCGAAGCAGCTGGACCGATGCAACGTGATGCGCATCCTGCTGGGAGAAATGAGCGACGAGGACACTGGCGTCCAAGACGATCACTCAGGCCAGTCCCGACGCAGCTTCGCCAGGTAGTCGGGGCCGTAGGCACCCGTGAACTTCCCGCTGGTTGCCTCGATCGCGGCCAGCCGGTCGCGGGCGGCTGCCTCACTGCGCTGCTCGAGCGCTCGGCGCCCGGCGTCAACCAGGCGCAGGAGCAGCCTTGACCGCGACTCGTCGGGCCATGTCTGCGCGGCGACGTCGAGAGCGTGCGCCACGTCGGGGGTCTCGGTGACCTGGTGGCGCGGACGGGCGGTGGGCACGATGGAGTGTATCACCGACGCGTCGGGTGGTACACCTCAGTCGCGGGCACCGGCCACGGCCACTTGACCGAGGCTGATACCGGCGTCGTTCGTCGGCACCCGCGAGTGGGTCAGGACGATGAAGCCGGCTGCGGTCAGCTCGGTGAGCGCCCGCTCGACCAGCCAGGCGTTCTGGAAGACACCGCCGGAGAGCGCGACGACGGACAGGCCGGTCCGGTCCCGCACCCGTCCGCACACCTCCACGATCACCCCGACCATCGCGTTGTGGAAGCGGGCCGCCACGGTGGCCACCGGTACGCCGGCCGCGACGTCCGCCACCACCGCGCGCACGAGGTCGCTCCCGCTGACGACCAGTGGCGACTCGCCGGCGACCCCTGCCTCGTAGCGCCCGGTCTCCGCCGGGTCGACCAGCTGCTCCAGCTCGACGGCCGCCTGGCCCTCGTAGCTGACCGCATCGCGCACGCCGGCGATCGCGGCCACCGCGTCGAAGAGCCGACCGGCACTCGACGTCAGAGGCGAGTTGACCCCCGCCCGGGCGACCGCGAGGACGTCGTCCCAGCGGCGGGCGTTGCGGCGTACGACGTCGAGCCCCTCGGGCACGTCGCCGCCGTAGGCCTGGTCGACGTGGGCCGCCGCCATCCGCCAGGGCTCCCTGACGGCCGCCGCGCCACCGGGCAGCGGCACCACCGCGAAGTGGCCGACCCGCTCGAAGCCGCAGAGGTCCGCGACGAGGAACTCCCCGCCCCACATCGTGCCGTCGGTGCCGAAGCCGAGGCCGTCGAAGGCGACCCCGATCACCGGTCCGGTCGAGGAGTTGTCGGCCAGGCAGGCGGCGAGGTGCGCGTGGTGGTGCTGTACGCCGACGAGGTCGACGCCGTCGAGATCCAGCGCGTACTTCGTCGAGAGGTACTCCGGGTGCAGGTCGTGCGCGACAACCTCGGGGTCGATCGCGAACAGCTGGCGGAAGTGCTCGATGCCGTCGGTGTAGGAGCGCAGGGTCTCGTAGTTCTCCAGGTCGCCGATGTGATGGGACTGGAACGCGCGGGTGCCCTTCGCCAGGCAGAACGTGTTCTTCAGCTCGGCTCCGCAGGCCAGCACGGGGCGGGGCACCGCCGCCGAAAGTGCCAGCGGTGACGGCACGTAGCCGCGGGACCGACGCAGCGGCGCAGGTCGGCCGGCCACCACCCGGACGACCGAGTCGTCCACCCGGCGGTAGATCGGCCGGTCGGAGGTGAGGAAGGCATCCGCGATGCCGGCCAGCCGCGCCATCGCGTCCTCGTCGGAGAAGGCGATCGGCTCGTCGGAGACGTTGCCGCTGGTGAGGACGAACGGCTCGGCCAGCTCGGCCGCCAGCAGGTGGTGCAGTGGGGTGTAGGGCAGCACCAGCCCGAGCGAACGCTCCCGGGGAGCCACCGAGTGCGCCACCGCCGCGTCGGGGCGGCGAGGCAGTACGACGATGGGCGCCGCCGGACCGGACAGCAGCTCCGCCTCGACCGGCCCGATGTCGCACAGACGCCGCGCGCTCTCCAGGTCCGGCGCCATGACCGCGAAGGGACGGTCCTCCCGGTGCTTGCGGGCGCGCAGCGCGGCTGCGGCCTCCTCGTCGGCCGCGAGCACCGCCAGGTGGTAGCCGCCCAGCCCCTTGATCGCCAGGATGCACCCGGTCCGCAGCAGCACCGCCGCCTGCCGCACCGGGTCGCCGGCCACCTCGGCGCCATCCGCGTCGGTCAGCCGGAGCCGCGGGCCGCATGCCGGGCAGCAGACGGGTTGGGCGTGGAAGCGGCGGTCCAGCGGATCGGCGTACTCGCGCGAGCAGTCCGCACACAGCGCAAAGCCGGCCATCGTCGTACCCGGCCGGTCGTAGGGAACCGACCGCACGATCGTGAAGCGCGGGCCGCAGTTGGTGCAGTTGGTGAAGGCGTAGCGGTAGCGGCGATCGGTCGGGTCGAAGATCTCCCGGAGGCAGTCCGCGCAGGTCGCGACGTCGGGCGAGACCAGCGCGTCCCGGTAACCGTTCGGATCGCTCGCCACGATGGTGAAACCGGTCGAGCCGACGGCAGCCATCGGCTCGGACTCCACGCTCTCCACGGTGGCGAGCGGCGGCGCCTGCGCCGGCAGCTCGACGAGGAACCGAGCAACCCTCGCGGGGTCGCCCTCGGCCTCGATGAACACGCCCGCGGCGTCATTACCGACCAGCCCACTTAGGTCTAGCCGGTGCGCCAGCGCATAGACAAAGGGGCGGAAGCCGACGCCCTGGACGGTTCCTCGCACCCGGATGCGGACCCGGATGCGGACCCGGAGCCGACCCCCGAGCCGGCCCCCCGGAAGTCCGGTCGGGGTGCCCACCGGGCCCTAGCGCGGCACGGGGGCCAGCAGCTGCTCGCCCAGCCGCCGGACCGCCTCCACCGACGGGGCAGGCGGGTCGATCTGGACGAGCGGGATCCGGTCGCGGTCGGCGTCGACCACCTCCTCGCCCCACGGGACCTCACCGACCAGCTCGAGCCCGTGCCGCCCAGCGAACTCCCGGACCGCTTCTGCGTCAGGAGCGGACCGGATCTTGTTGGCGACCATCACCAGCCGTGGGATCTCCAGCTCGGCGGCGAGCGCGCCCAGCCGGCGTACGGTCTCCAACGAGCGGTAGTACGGCTCGGCCACCAGGCACAACACGTCGACGTGGCGCACGGTGCCTCGGCTGAGGTGCTCCGGCGAAGCCTCCATGTCGATGACCGTCAGCCGACCGTCGCCGTCGCCCAGGTCGGCCAGCAGGGCGCTGACGGTGGCGTGGGCCGAGCACAGACAACCCTCGTCCGCGTGGGCGGGTGCTCCCATCGCGACCAGCCGCACGCCGTCGGGGGCGGCGACGGCGTACTCCTCGAGCACGACGTCGACCGGAGCGGTGAGCCGCGGCCCGTTCAGCTTGCGGGACACCAGGGAGGGCGACAGTGGGCGAGCCGCGCGGGCGCTCTCCGGAGTGACACCCAGCGCGGCGGCGAGGTTGGGATTGGCGTCGGCGTCGACCGCGACGACCGGCGTGCCGGCCCGCGCCATCAGGCGGCACAGCGTCGCACTGATGGTGGTCTTGCCGGCGCCGCCCTTGCCGGCTATCGCGACCCTCACCGGCGGTTCGCCACGCCGCCGGCCAGTGGTCGAGCGTCCGCACACCAGGCGGCGTAGCGCGTGAGGTAGCTCCCCAGACGGTTGTGCGCCTCGGCCAGCGAGCCGGCCCAGGCGTGCAGCCACTCGACGCCCTCCTCGGTCAGCTCATAGGTACGCCGAGCGGGCCCGGAGGTGGACGGCTCCCACCGCGACCGGACGAGTCCGTCCTCATCCATCGCGCGCAGGCACCGGTAGAGGCCCCCCGGGTCGGCCTTCCCGAGACCGAGAGCGGCCACCTGCTCGAGCAGGTCATAGCCGTGCGCGGTTCCCTCGGCCAGCAACAACAGCAGGCAGGAGCGGAGGTAGCTCCGGGGAAGTCGGCCGGGAAGCTCCTCGTCCCCCGGCCGGCTCACCGGGACGGCTCCCCGCTCCGCTCCGCCGCGCACGCGATCGCCTCCTCCACAGAGGCGTGGCACCAGCAGTCAGCACTGCACTCGCCGTGGGACGGTCGGGTCATGTCGGCGAACGAGAGCGCGAACTCGGTCTTGCCCTCCGCCAGGCCGCGCGGCGACAGGACGAAGCCCCCAACGGCGCGGTCCAGATAGCCCTCCGCCACCAGCCGGTCGAGGTAGGTCAGGCCGACGTCCGCCCCGACGCCGAGAAAACGCTCCAGCAGGACGGCGTCCACGACCTCTCCCAGTCCCTCCCCCCGCAGCCAGTACATGACCTGCAGGATCTCGCCGCGCCAGTACAAGGCTCGCAGTGCCTCGGACTTGGGTGGGTGGAGCTGGTCCATGGGGTGTAGCGTACGTCGAGGTAGATGCAGCGCACATCTAGGTCGAGGCCGCACGATCAAGGGAGAGCCGATGGCACCCGGTGCGGCTCCCAGCGGGACGGTTGACCACTCCTCGCAGACTCCTGCCGAGCGCTTGCTCGAGGTCCTCGGCCCGGTCGATCGCTTCCACGACCTGACCGAGGTGGGCGACTTCGGCATGCCGGCCCGCGCGATGACCGAGCACCTGCTCGAGCCGGCGGCGAAGGCCGGATTGATCAGCCGAATGGGCCCGCTGGAGAAGGTGCACGTCTTCTGGTTCGCCGGGATGAGCTGCGACGGATGCTCGGTGTCGGTCACCGGTGCCACCGCCCCGTCGGTGGAGAGCCTGGTGCTCGGGGCCCACCCCGGTGCGCCGCGGCTCATCTTGCACCACCCCGTGATCAACGTGGAGTCGGGGCCCAACTACATCCGGGCCCACGAGATGGCCCTAGCCGGTGAGCTGGATGCGCCCTACGTCATCGTTCTCGAGGGTTCGATCACCGACGAGCTCAAGGCGGCGGCCACCGGTGGCTACTGGGTCAGCCAGGGCGAGGAGCCCTGGGGCCCGGACGGCGCGCTGCGTCCGGTCACGACGGACGAGTGGGTCGCCCGCCTCGCGCCCAACGCGGCGGCCTCGGTCGCGATCGGCACCTGCGCCACCTGGGGAGGCATCCCGGCCGCGGAGGGCAACCCGACCGGCGCGATGAGCCTGATGGACTTTCTCGGCAAGAACTACCGCAGCGCGTTCGGTCTGCCCGTCGTCAACATCCCGGGCTGCGCACCGGTGGGCGACAACTTCACCGAGACAGTCGCCGCCATCCTCTACTTCCTGCAGGGTTTCGGACCGCTGCCGGAGTTCGACGAGCTCGGTCGGCCGGCCTGGTTGTTCGGCGAGACCGTGCACCGGCACTGCGTCCGCGGGGCCTACTACGAAGAGGGCACCTACGCCGACGAGTTCGGCGACCCCGAGTGCCTCGTGGAGATCGGCTGCTGGGGCCCGGTCGTCAACTGCAACATCACCGAGCGCGGCGCCATCAACCACGTGGGCGGCTGCATGAACTCCGGCGGCGCGTGCATCGGTTGCACGATGCCTGGCTTCCCGGACAAGTTCACTCCCTTCTACAAGCGGCCGCCGGGATCGTTCGCCTCCACCGCGGCGTCCCGGATGCTCGGCAGCGTCATCCGGCCGCTGCGCAAGTTCAGCAACAACAACCTCAACCGGGAGGTCCGCTGGGACCTGCACGGGGAGGTCCCGAGCGGCTGGGCCCGCGAGAAGACCGAGCCGTCCGCCCTCGCCGACGTCGGGCACAAGTTCTACGACAAGCTGCGGCGCTCCACCGACACCGGCCGCAACGGCCACGACACGTGGGGCAAGCGGTCGGAGTGGACCGATGCCGAGCGGCCCTCAGACGATCAGCGGGTATTCCCGGCCGAGTCCGGCCGGTCCTGACCACCGGGCACCCGGCCGGGTCCCCAGTACGGCGACCAAGGAGCTCCGCTCATGTGCTTCAAGACGCTGCCCGTCGAGTTCGACGAGGCCGGCCAGGCCCGGCTCCGCGAGGGGATTCCGGACCCCTACTCGGTCTCGGTGGCCAAGCCCGACGTCGCGGTGACCGAGGCCGACCGCGAAGCGCAGATCCAGCGGCTGATGGCCCGCAACGGGCACGTTAAGGACCTGAACATGGACCCGGTGACCCGGGTCGCCGGCGCTCTGGCAGTGCACGTCACGGCCGACTTGGAGAGCGGCCGCTACCTCGACGCGCATTCGCAGGCGACACTGTTCCGCGGCTACGAGGTCATTCTCATGGGCCGCGACCCGCGCGATGCGATCTTCGTCTCCTCCCGCGCCTGCGGTGTCTGCGGCGGCGTACACGCTCACTGCTCGGCGTACGCCATCGAGATGGCGATGGGCCTGGTCCCGCCGCCGATGGGCACGGTCGTGCGCAACATGCAGGAAGCCGCGGAGATGGGCTACGACAACCCGCTGCACCTCTACCTGCTGGCCGGCCCGGACTACTGCGAGGCGGTCATCAAGGCGGCCAACCCGGAGCTGTGGCCGAAGGCCGAGCGGTGGAAGTGCCCGGGCGTCCGGCACCACGGGTTCAAGACCATGGCCGACCTCATGAGTGCGCTCAACCCGCTGACCGGCTCCCTCTACCGGGAGGGCCTCGACTTCACCCGGCTGTCGCGGGAGATGTTCGTACTGCTGGCCGGGAAGTACCCGCACCCCCAGACCGTGGTGCCGGGCGGGGTGTCGTCGACCATCTCGCTCCAGACGCTCAACGAGTACCACTCCCGGCTCGGCAAGATCTTCGACTACGCGCAGCGGATGATGGCGGTCTGGGACGACATCCCGGAGTTCTTCTACGACTGCGACGACCGCTACCGCCAGGTAGGCGCGCGGCCGACCAACCAGATCGACCCCGGCTACTGGGACGACCCGCGGGCCTACAACGCCAGCTACGCCGACTGCAACGAGTGGGGCGAGCGGCGCTGGTCGACGCCGGGCGTCGTCATCGACGGCCAGCTGGTCACCACCCGGCTCACCGACATCAACATCGGGTGGGAGGAGTTCGTCGAGCACTCCTACTACGAGGAGTCCGCGACCAACCGCTATGCGACCGACGACCTGGGCAACCCGCTCTCGCCGTACCACCCGTGGAACAAGCGCACGCTGCCCAAGCCGTCGGGCCGGGATTGGAAGGAGAAGTACAGCTGGTCGTGCACCCCGCGCTGGGACCGCCAGGTCGTCGAGGCCGGTGCCTACTCCCGCCTACTGATGACCGCCCTGGCCCGGAAGATGCCGGTCAACGACTTCATCGAGTCAACCGGCCACAGTGTGCGACTGCGCGTGCCCAAGGGCTTGAACCCGGAGGAGGAGGTGGAGTGGCACGTCCCGGAGCAGTGGAACGCCTTCGAGCGCAACCGCGGGCGCGCCTACCACTACCTGTTCTCCCAGCTGGTCGGCCTCAACAGCCTCTTGCAGGCGTACGGCCTGCTCAAGACCGGTGAGACCCGGGTGGCGGCGGTGTCGGCCGAGGAGCTCGACCGGCACATCCCGAAGGGGGAGGTCCGCAGCGTCGGCTTCTGGGGAGCCGGCCGCGGCTTCCTCACCCACCACATGGACATGGACGGCGGAAAGATCACCAACTACCAGATCTGCACCCCGTCCACGATCAACGCGTCGCCGCGCGACCCGTGGGACCAGCCCGGTCCGTACGAGGAGGCGGTGATGAACACGCCGATCATCGAGGACGTGTCCGACCCGTCGAAGTTCACCGGGATCGACATGCTGCGCGCGATCCGCAGCTTCGACCCGTGCATGCCGTGTACGACGCACGTCTCGACCGGACAAGGCACGGTGGTGCGCGAGGTGAACACCTGCTCGTGCGGCGCCGAGTGAGCTGAGTGCGGCGGTGACCGTCCTGGTCGGCGGCGTGAGCGAGCTGTTCCAGGGCGATCTCGACCTCGGCCGGCTGGCCGTCGAGCGGCTGCGCGGCGAGCGACTCGGCCCGGACACGGTGGTCGAGGATCTCTACTACGGCGCGGTCGCCGTCGCCCAGCGGCTGCAGGACCTCCGGCCGCAGTCGCTCGTGCTCGTCGGCGCGACCCGGCGCGGCCGGCCCCCGGGTGCCGTCGAGCGCCGGCGCGTACGGCCGCCGGCCATGGCGGCGGCAGAGTTCCAGCTCGCCGTCGGTGACGCCGTGGTCGGCTACGTCGACATCGACCTGGTGATCCAGGTCGCCGCCGGGCTGGGCGCGCTGCCGGCCCGCACGGTGGCCGTCGAGGTGGAGCCGGTGGGAACCGAGTCGGCCCAGAGCCTTTCCGCGCTGGCCGCGTCCGGGCTCGAGGCGGCTCTGGAACTGGTTCGCGCGGAGGTTCGCCGGGCGCCGCTGCTGGGGCTCGCCGACCAGCTACGGGAGCGGGCGGCGGGATGCCGGCTGGAGCCGGCGCCGGCGCCGGCGCTGGACACGCTGGAGAGGCTTCTCGCGGAGCTCGACATCCTAGACCGGGACGGGCGGTGGGGCCGCTCCTTTGCCCTTCGCGACAGGCTGCGCCTGCAGATCGCCGCCGGCGAGACCGGTGCGGGGATGGACCACCTGGACTGGGGACTCTGGTGGACGCTCATCGAGGAGCTTGACCGGCTGGAGCCGCTGGAGGCCGGCGTACTACCCCAGTGAGCCGCTCGACGTGGCGGAGCTCGGGATCTCCTCCAGCACGCCGAGGTTCTGTGGCCGAACGGCCACCCGGTTGCCCTTCGCGGTGAGCAGGACGAGTGCGCCGTCCGCCAGCACGTCCACCCCTCGGCCGCTCACCTGCGGACCGGCGGGGCCGAGCGGGACCAGCCGAGCCAGCACCTCGCGACCCAGCGTCGCGCACCGCGCCCGGTGGTCATCGAGCACCGCGTCCGGGTTCAGGTAGCGGTTCTCGACCGCCGCGACCAGGGCGGCCAGCTGCCGCGTCCGCGGGAGCGGGACCTCGTCGACGAGCACGGTGACCACCGCCCACTCGGTCCCGGAGGGTCCGAGCTGGACGTGGATGCCGACGCCCGCGAGCCGAGCCCCGTCCGGCCCGTCGCGCACCTCGTCCGGCCAAGCGATCGTCGCGCTCGGCCCCAGTGCGTCGGCGAGCCCGCACGTCGCCACGGCGTACAGCCAGCCCTCCCGCTCCACCGGCAGCTGCGGTCGCAGCACGAGCGAGAAGCCGAGCCCTTCCCCGGGGCGCACCTGCCACGGCCAGCCGGCCCGCCCACGCGGCGAAGCCTGATAGTCGGCCACGACCAGTGCGCCCTCCGGCGCGCCGGCGCGCGCCCAGGCCAGTGCGGTCGCCTCGGTCGAGAGCAGCGCCGGGTAGCCACGCACCGGCCGGCCGGGCAGCTCGGCGGCCAGAGCCGCGGCCGACAGGTCGCCCCCGGCGCGGTCGTCGGTCAGCCCCACTGCTGCTCCGAGCCCAGGTCGGTCGCGAGCCGGTTGAAGCTCGCGGCCAGGCGACTCCACTGCGGCAGGTAGAACCGGGCCATCGCGCGGGAGGTCACCGACCGGAACCTCTCCGCCCGATCCGGTTCCTCCTCCCCGAGCGCGAGCAGGGTGGCGCGCAGCATCGCCTCCATGGCCGGTGGCGGCAGCTCCAGCAGGACGCCGAGCCAGGCTTCGGCGATATCGCCGGCGACCGCGGCGCGGGCGAGCTGACCGTCGATCCAGGCTGACGCCGTACGCCGCCGTTCGCCCTCCGGTGCGTCCAGCGCACGGAGCGCCTCCGCGCGGATCGCACCCGGCCATCGGTCTGCGGGCTCCGAGTCCAGGACGACGTAGAGGTCGTCGGCGTCGTTCCCGAGGCGCTCGAGTACGCCCGCGGCCTGCTCGACCACCGCGGGCGGAGCCCCCGTGACGCCGGCCGCCTGACGGGCCGCCAGCCGGGCCGCGGCCGCTGCGCCGGTCCGTTCGAGAGCCAATGCAAGGTTGGCCTTGGCCATCGCATGGCCCTCCGCCCGCAGGCTGCGCGGGTTTGCGGCGATCGCCTCGGTGAACGCCTCCACCGCGGCGTCCGCTCGGCCGGCGGCGAGCCGGGCGAGGCCCAGCACGTTGGCGGTCATGCCGAGCCCGGCTGAGTCCTCGGCCGAACGGGCGTGGTCGGCCGCGCGCTCCAGCAGCATCTGCGCCGCGTCGAGGTCTCCGGATGCGAGCAGGGCGGCGCCGCGCTCCCGGGCCGCCGCGCCTGCCTGACCGGGCAGCCGGGCGCCTTCGAAGAGCTCGAGCGCGGTTCCGAAGCACTCGGCGGCGCCGCTCAGGTCGCCGACCTCCCGCCGTACCAGCCCGAGGTTGTACCGCGCGGCGCCCTCCTCCACCGGCCGCTGCGAGCCGGCGAAGAGCGTCGCCGCATGGGTGAACGTCTCGGCGGCCTCCGCGAATGCCCCGGTGGAACGCAACGCCGCTCCCAGCATGTTCAGGGCCTTGGCGTGCTCCACCGGTAGCCGCTGCTCGAAGAGCTCCGCCGAGCTCCGCAGCGGTGCTATCGCGTCCGCCGCCCGGCCGGCCTCCAGCAGGGCGACGCCGAGGTGGAAGCTGGCCGTCGCGTGCTGGACCGGGTAACGCTCCGGTGGGTAGCGCTGCACACGCGCCCGCAGCTCACTGACGGCATCACTGACGACGGAGTCCGGCGGGTCCACGGCTCCCTATCCTTGCGCGATGCGGATTGTCGTCGCCTGCTTCGGCAACCCGCTCCGGGCGGACGACGGGTTCGGCTTCGTGGTCGCCCAGCGCCTCTCCGACCGCCCGGTGCCGGCCGGGGTGACCGTTCTCGACGTCGGCATCGGCGGCATCCACCTGGTCCAGGAGCTGCTCGAACCGGCGGATGCGCTCGTCCTCGTCGATGCGCTCGACCTGGGCCGGCCGCCCGGGAGCCTCGTCGTCCTGCGGCCCGACGTTCGCGACGTCACCGCGCTGCCGCTGCAGCAGCGGAGGGACGAGCTGGCCGACATGCACCTCGCCACCCCCGAACGCGCGCTGCTGCTCGCCCGGGGCCTCGGCGTACTGCCGGAGACCACGATCCTGGTGGGCGCCCAGGCCCTTGACGCCGACGGCTTGGGCGAGGGGCTCTCCCCGGAGGTGGCGGGCGCGGTCGATGCGGCGGTCGCAGAGGTACGCCGAGTGGTCGGCGACCTCGGCGTCGTGTGGGGGTAGCGCACCGGTCAGGCCGGTCTACGTCGGCCGGGGTGTGATCTGCAGGAGCGGAGCCGGCGGTGGATGGGAAGCGGCCGAGTCTTCCTCGACCTCCATTCCGGCGTACCCGGGGAAGCCCTCGCGCAGCGCCTCCTCGATCCCCTCGTGCAGCGTGACGGCGGCCGACGTACACCCCGCGCACGCCCCGGACATGCGAAGCCGCACGACGCCTCGCTCGACGCCGAGGACCTCCACGCTGCCCCCGTGCGACTGGATGTACGGGCGGATCGACTCCACCGCGGCCGAGGCCACCGCGTGTTCGTCCACCCCCACGCCGTAGGCCTCGAAGAGCCAACCGATCACGGGATCCGCCGAGCGCAGCTGCTCGACGGCCTCGCTTCCCATGGCGGCGCCCAAGCTGGACAAGGCGAGTCGGTGCAGCGCGTCGACGCCGTCGAGCAGCTCGAAGACATTGGCGCGCGGCAGCGAGTCGGACTCCTCGAGCTCTGCCAGCAACGCCTCCAACCGACCGAGGAGGTCGCCGAGGTCAGCCACGCCTACCCACCGGTGCCCATTCCCCGGGCCGGGCGGTCGAGCGGAAGGGCCGGGAGGCGCCGGGGCGTCCGCGATGCCCACCAGGATTGATGCCGTCCCCCGACCCGTTACGTTACCCACAGTCTGCGCCGGCGGAGTGTCCGTCGCCAACCGTGGCAGGCTGTGCACGTCGGTTGGAGGTCGGATGAAGCTGGGCATCGTCGGCAAGGGCGGCGTAGGCAAGACCACGGTGTCCGCATTGCTGGCTCGGGCGTACGCCGACCGTGGCGACCGGGTGGTCGCCATCGACACCGACTCCAACCCGAACCTCGGGGTCTCGCTCGGGCTGAGCATGGCCGAGATGGAGGCCGTACCGGTGCTGCCCCGCTCCGTTCTCGTCGGTTCCAAGGGCGCCGCCAGCGCCGTTGCGCTGATCGAGGACTACGGACGTCCGACGCCCGCCGGCGCGACCCTGCTCTCGGCGATCCGGGTCAGTGCGGCCGGTGCCGGCTGCACCTGCGGAGGGCACGCCACCGTCCGCAGCCTCCTCGGCGACGCGCTGACCGACAGCGCGGACGTGACGCTGGTCGACATGGAGGCCGGGCTCGAGCACCTCAGCCGCTCCGGTGGCACGTTGGCGCACGCCGACGTCCTGCTCGCCGTCGTCGAGCCGACCCGAAAGTCCATGATCACCGCCGGTCGGACCGTGGCGCTCGCCGCCGAGCTGGGTCTCGACCGGGTCTTCGGGTTGGGCAACAAGGTCCGCTCGGCTGCTGACGAGGACTTCCTCGCCTCGATGACCGCCGAGTACGGCGTACCGCTGGCCGGGGTGATTCCCTACGATGCCGAGCTGGCGGAGGCCGACCGCACCGGACGCCCGGTCGACACGGTGCCGCCGTCCGTGCGCATGGCGCTGGACGGGGTCCTGCGGTTCCTGGACCGACCTCCGCTCGACGGCGCCGTCTGACCGCTAGATGTGCCGCGCACTTACCAAAGCGGCGCCGATCCCGGTTGAATCCCCTGCTCAGCCGCACGTTGCCGCCGATCTCACCTGCGCCTTCCCGAGAGGATCCGATGCGACGACTGACCCCGTGGTTGTGGCTGGCGCTGGCCGGTGTCGTCCTACAGCTGCTGGCCCTGGGTTCGGACTTCTACAAGTACAAGCGCGTGAACCAGGACGCCTGGCTCGGGGTCCCGCACACGTCCGACCTGATCCTGCTCAGTGGGGTCGTGGCGGCCGTGCTGGTCGGGCTGCTCGCTGCCGGCCGCAGCCCGGTGGGCGGCCGCAGCGCCGGGCTCCTGATCGGCGGCTTCGGCGTACTCGCCGCTCTGCAGCTCGGTTACCGCATGATCGCGTCGCCGTTCGGGTTCTTCCCCAACGGCGGTTCGACGGCCGGCATCGCCGGGTCCAGCTCCTCCTGCTACTACTACTGCGCCCCGTCGCGAGCAAACGCGGCCACGCTGCTGCCGGGCATCTGGATCGGGTTGGCGGGTTGTCTGGCTGTCGCCATCGGCGGGGTGGCGTACGCCGCCTCCAGGACCGCCGTGGCCACGCCGGCTCGACCATGGCGGGCGGAGATCCAGCGAGGCATGAGCCCCTGGCTCGGGCTCGCCGCGCTGGGGGCGGTGGGACAGTTCGTGTTCGGCTACACGTTCTTCACCTTCTACACGACCTCTGTGAAGACGGGCGCGATCAACTGGAGCGGCTGGCTCCCCACTCCGCACACCGGCAGCCTCGTCCTGGCGGTCACCGTGGCGGTCCTGCTGCTGGTACGGGCGGCCGCCCGCGGACGGTCCCCCCTGGGCCCCGCGGCTCTGGGTAGCGTGCTGGCGCTGCTCGGCTTCCTGGCCGGTACCCGGATCCTGCAGCGCATCTTCGCGCCGCCGTTCGGCCCGAGTGCGAGCATCGGGCTGGGGGCCTACCTCGCGGTGGCCTCCGCCGCGCTGCTCGCTGTGGCCGGGGTGGCGCAGGCGCTGGCCCATCGAGAGCACATCCGGCAGCCGACGACCGCGCCGACGCTCCTCGACGCGCGGGCATCGGGGCCGGCGTAACCCAGGGGAAGGCGGAGCCGGCGGTGCCCGAGCACACCGCCGGTCCGGCCGTGTTCCTGTCCTCTCCACGGGTGCGCCTGGGGCTCCTCGCTGGGGTGCTGCTCGTCGTCTTCGCAGCCGCCGTAGTCTTCGGGGGCCCGAGTCGGGCCCGGATCGACGGTGCGGTGCGGGACAGCGGCATCGCCGCACCGGTCGTGTTCGTCGTCCTCTACGCCGTACTGACTGTGCTGCTCTTCCCGGGTGCCGTGGTCACCGCCGTCGGGGGGGCTGTTTTCGGCACCGCTCTGGGGACCGCGCTCGCCGTGGTCGGAGCGACGCTGGGTGCGGCCGCGTCCTTCCTACTCGGCCGGCGCCTGGGTCGCAAGCACGTCGAGCGGATGACCGGACGACGTCTCGCTCAGGTCGACGCCTGGCTGGAGCGGCGGGGCTTTCTCGCGGTTCTCTACCTCAGGCTCATCCCGGCGGTGCCGTTCAACCTGCTCAACTACGCGGCCGGGGTCAGCGCCGTACGCCGGCGCGACTACCTGCTCGCCACGGCGATCGGGATCGTGCCCGGAACCTTCGCCTATGCGGCCCTCGGCGGCTCCATCCACGACCCGACCTCACCAGCGTTCCTGGGAGCGGTCGGTCTCATCGTCGTCCTCGCGGTCGCCGGCCCGCTCCTGTCGAGGCTCCTGAAACCGGCCGGGCGGTCCGGTGCGGCCCGGCGGTGAGCCGACGGTGAGGTTCCGCCACGACGTCGGCCGGCGTCACGCTGCTGCGCCACGGCCTCGGATGAGCGCCCGACTGCTCGTCGTCGCGGCGGCGGCCGCCCTGCTCGCCGGATGTGGCGCAGCGAGCTCGGCGCCGAAGGGCACGGGCACCGTCGACCCGGGGAACTGGCCGGCCGTCCTGGCCCAGGCGCACGGCCAGACCGTGCGGTGGTGGATGTACGGCGGCGACACCCGGGTGAACCGTTACGTCGACGAGATGGTCCGGCCGGCGGCGGCGAAGCTCGGCGTCAACCTGCAACGGGTTCCGGTCACCGACACCGCCGACGCCGTACAGCGGGTCGTGGCCGAGCAGCGGGCCGGTCGTCGGGGCGGCGGCAGCGTGGATCTGATCTGGATCAACGGGGCCAACTTCGCCCAGGGCGCCGGGGCCGGACTGTGGCTACGGGACTGGGCGCCGCGTCTCCCCAACGCCAGGTACGTCGACTGGTCCGACCCGACCATCGCGAACGACTTCGGCGTCCCGGTGGCGGGGCAGGAGTCTCCGTGGAGCCGCGCGCAGCTCGTCCTCGCCTACGACTCGCGGCGCCAGCCGCGCCCGCCGGGCTCCTTCCAGGAGCTGCTGACCTACGCCAGAGCCAACCCCGGTCGGCTCACCTATCCGGCTCCCCCCGACTTCACCGGGTCCGCATTCGTGCGGCAGGCGGTGCAGGCGTTGGGTGAGGATGCGGCCTTCGCGCTGCTGCGCAAGCTCAAGCCGCTGCAGTGGCGCGGCGGGACGGCCTTTCCCGGATCCGAGGCGGAGCTCGACCGGCTCTTCGGCGACGGGCAGGTGGACCTCGCGATGAGCTACGACCCGAGCTTCGTGCTCACCGGCGTCGAGCGCGGAGAGCTGCCCCGATCCGCGCGCCCGTTCGTACTGGACAGCGGCACCCTGGCGAACACCAGCTACGTGACCATTCCCGCCGACGCCGCGCATCGGGCCGGAGCACTGGTGGTTGCCGACCTGCTGCTGTCCCCGGACCTGCAGGCCGCAAAGGCGGACCCTCGCCAGCTGGGGGTCCCCACCGTCCTCGACCTCTCCCGGCTCGGGGCGGGACAGCGGCGGCTCTTCGCCGCGCAGCAGAGTTCGCCGTACCTCCTGTCCGACTTCGGCCACGAGGTGCAGGAGCTGCCGGCGGCGAGAGTGCCGGTGCTCGATGCGCGCTGGAAACGGGAGGTGCTCCGATAGCCCCAGCCGGGCTGGCGCTGCGATGCGTTGGCCTCACCGTCATGGCCGGCACGCGGACGATCTTGCGGGAGGTCGACCTGGAGGTGGGACCGGGGCGGCTGTGTGCGCTCGTCGGTCCCTCCGGAGCCGGGAAGACCACCCTGCTGCGGACGGTTGCCGGACTCGAGGAGGTTGCCGCCGGGCGGCTCACGCTGGGCGAGCGAAGCCTGCTCGGCGTGCCCCCGCAGCGCCGGCGAGTGGCAGTGGTCTTCCAGTCGCCGAGGCTGTTCCCCAACCTCGACGTGGCCGACAACGTGGCCTTCGGGCTCAGGGTGGCGGGAGAAGGCCGGGCGGGCCGGAGGCGCCGGGCCGAGGCGCTCCTCGACGAGGTCGGCCTGGGGGGCTTCGGGCCGCGGCGGGTGCAGGGCCTCTCCGGTGGCGAGGCGCAGCGGGTGGCCCTGGCCCGATCGCTCTGCCTCGACCCGGACCTGCTGTTGCTCGACGAGCCGCTGGCCGCTCTCGACCCCCACCGGCGGGAAGAGGTCCGGCGGCTCATCCGCCGGCTGCAGCGCGAACGTCGCCTGACCACCGTTTACGTCACGCACGACCGGGCCGAGGCCGCCGAGGTCGGGGAACGGGTGGCGTTGCTGGTCGACGGCAGCCTCGTGCAGTGCGACCGGCCGGAGGTGCTGTTCGCGCGGCCGAGCTCGGCCGCGGTTGCGCGGTTCTTCGGCAGCAGCAACCTGCTCAGCGGTCCGGTCCGGGGCGGCCGGCTCCAACTGGCCGGCTCCTCCATCGACGTGCCTGGACCCGACGGTGCCGCGACGTTCACCATCCGCCCGGAGCGGGTTCGGCTGGACGCCGGCGGGTCGCTCGCGCTCAGGGTGCAGGACGCGTCGTACGCCGGGACGCACATGCGGCTGGAGCTGGCCGCCGGGGAGCTGCGGATCGAGGCCCATGTGCGCCCGGAGCAGGCTCCGCCCGTGGGCGACGGCGTGCGGGTCGACCTCCCACGCGAGCATCTGTGGCGGCTCCCCGACGCCGTGGCGCCGCCGGGCCGGGTCGCCGACGGGGCGCCGGCACACCGGTGAAGAGCCGTTACGACCTCGCCGTCGTCGGCGGTGGCACCGCGGGGCTGGTGGCGGCGTTCGGCGCCGCGGGCCTCGGAGCCCGGGTGTGCCTGGTCGAGCGGGCGTCGACGGGAGGCGACTGCCTCTGGACCGGCTGCGTTCCCAGCAAGAGCCTCATCGCGGCGGCGACGCTGGCGCACCGGATGCGCACGGCGTACGCCGTCGGGCTCCGTCCGGCCTCCCCGGACATCGACCTGTCCGAGGTGATGGCGCACGTGCAGCGGGCGCAGGCCACGCTCGCGGCGCACGACTCGCCCGAGCGGCTGCGAAGCGCCGGCGTGGACGTCGTCGAGGGCGACGCCCGGTTCCTGGGGCCCGGCCGCATGCTCGCCGGGAACCAGGAGATCCGCTTCCGAAGCGCCCTGGTGGCCACCGGCTCGCGCCCGGTGCTGCCACCCCTGCCCGGTCTCGAACACGTCGGCGCGCTGACCAGCGAGACCGTCTGGGGCCTGCGCGAGCTGCCGCCCCGGCTGGCCGTTCTCGGCGGTGGCCCGGTCGGCTGCGAGCTCGGCCAGGCCTTCGGCCGGTTGGGCAGCAGGGTGACGTTGATCGAGACCGCCGGGTCGCTGCTGCCGCAGGAGGAGCCCGAGGCCGGCGAGCTGATCACCGACCGGCTCCGGTCGGAGGGGGTGGACGTCCGCCTGGGCGCCCGCGTCCTGCGCGCGGAGCCCGGGCCCGCCGGCCCTCGCCTCCGGCTCGAGCGGGCCGGCGTCGAGGAGCCGGTCGACATCGACCGGGTCCTGGTGGCAGTGGGTCGCCGACCCACCACCGAGGGCCTCGGCCTGGAGACGGTCGGCGTAGCGACCGACGGCACCGGCGCGGTCATCGTGGACGACCGGTTGCGTACGACGGCGCGGGGCATCTTCGCCGCCGGCGACGTGACCGGCGTGCTCCCGTTCACCCACGTGGCCGCCTACCAGAGCCGGGTGCTGCTCGGCAACGCGTTGTTCGGCCTTCGCCGGCGGACGTCGTACGACGCCGTGCCGTGGGTGACGTTCACCGACCCGGAGGTCGGCCGGGTGGGCCGGACCGAGGCGCAGGCTCGGCAGCGATGGGGCGCGCGGGCGGTGCTGGCGACGTACGACTACGCGGGGCTGGACCGGGCGGTCTGTGCCGGTGAGGCGGTCGGCTTCGCCAAGCTGGTCGCCGACCCCAAGGGCCGGCTGGTTGGAGCCACGGTGGTCGGCCCGGGCGGCGGTGAGGCCATGGCCGAGCTCGCTGCCCGGGTGGCGACCGGCGGCAGCATCGCCGGCCTCTCGCAGGCCGTCCACGCCTACCCCACCTTCAGCGAGGGACCGGCCCGCGCGGCCGACGACTACCTCCGGGCCAGGTGGCTGAACCCGCGAGTACGCCGCCTCACCCGTCCGGCCCTCGGCCTGCTGCGGATCGTGGACCGGAGCTGATCAGGTCCCGTTCGCCGGGACCCGGGCTTGGCCCCACGGGCGGCAGAGGGCCGCCGCGACGACACCGAGCAGCGGCAGCTGCACCAGCGGGGACAGGCCGACCGGGCCCACCATCGGCATGGCGTCGCTGTAGCTCCAGCGGTCGGTCAGCATCGCGCGCAGCTCGATGCCGAGCGCCACGGCAGCCAGCACGCCGGCCAGCCCGAACCAGAAGCCGGCGTCCGGACGCCGCCGGACCCGGAGAAGGGCCGCGGTCGCAAGAAGGATGATTCCGGCGTCGTTGACGGCCGCCCACGCGCAGACCGTCCAGGGCGGCCGACCGGCGTACAGCTGCACCTGCGCGAACTCCCAGGCCATGTTCAAGGCGAATGCCAGCCCGACGAGGCGTCCCCAGGCCAGCAGGCGATTCCGCCGGTGCGTCTTCAGCACGTGCTCGTCGAGCCGGCTCGTGCGCCAGCCATGGCGACCGGCTCCCGCAGCTCCCGCACGCCCATGGCGACCCGCTGCCCGGCCGTGATGGCGACAGCCGCCGCAAAGGCCCAGGCGATCCACTCCGCCCCGCCCGGAAAGAGGCAGAACAGGACGTAGACCACGACGGTCTCCGTACCCTCGGCCAGGCCGCCGACGAAGCGTACGGAACGCTCGTCACGACTTGCCTGCGCGCGGCGCTCGGCGAGCGAGGACAGTGCCAGCAGCGCGGTGCCCGAGACGTAGTAGGCGACCAGCAGGACCACGCAGGCCAGCCGGGCCGGTGGCCGGGCGATGGCCACGCCGAGCACGAAGCCCCCGTAGATGGTGAAGTCGGAGACGATGTCGAGGAAGCCACCGAGGTCGGTCGCCCGGCGTTGCCGCGCCACCACCCCGTCCAGACCGTCCAGCGTGCGGTTGGCGAGCCACAGTGCCAGCGCCGCCGGCCAGATCGCCAGGGCCGCGGCGGCGCAGGCGCCCACGCCGGCTAGAAAGCCCGCCGCGGTGAGGGCGTTGGCGCGCACACCCGCACGCACCAGCCAGCCCCCGGCGACCTCGAGCACCGGAGCCAGGGACGCACGCGCGCGGGTGTCGAGCATGCCCGGGAGCATGGCAGGCCCCACGCCGGCGGTCGGGCCGCGATGAGCACTCGTCGGCGTACGGCGGCGAACGTGGCGATGCTGGCGCCGGCCTGCGCCATCATCGGGCTGCTCTTCGGCGCCGCCCTGCTCGGCGCCGTCCGCGAGAGCCTGGGCGGCGCAGGCCCGTCGGGGCTGAGCCTGGCGGCCTGGCGGTCGGTACTCGCCGACCCCGCCTTTACCGACGCGCTGCGCTTCTCCGCCTCGACCGCGCTGGTGTCCACCGGGCTCTCCGCCGCGCTGGCTGTCGTCCTGGCGGCGGGGCTACGCCGCCGCGCGGGAGCTCTGCGCGGCCTGCTCGCACTGCCGGTTCCGGTTCCGCACCTGGTCGTGGCCGTGACGGCCGTGCTGTGGCTCGGGTCGGGTGGCCTCGTCGAGCGTGCTCTGGGGTTCCTGCCGGTCACGCTGGTCCGCGACCGGGCCGGGCTCGGCGTCATCGCCGTCTACGTCTACAAGGAGTCGCCGTTCCTGGCCCTCCTGGTGCTGGCTGCCTGGGGCCGCGACGTGGCCGACCGCGAGGAGGTCGCCGCCGTACTGGGTGCCGGTTGGTGGCCCCGGTTCCGGGACGTGGTCTGGCCGGCCATCCGCGTGCCGCTGGGCATCGGCTCGCTCATCGTCGCCGCGTTCGCGTTCGGCTCCTTCGAGGTGCCGCTCCTGGTCGGGCCCAGCTACCCGCCCACGCTGGCCACCTTCGCCCTCGAAGCGACGCGGTCGGCCGACCCGAGCGGCCAGGCGCGGGCCGCGGCCAGCCTGCTGGTCGCAGCGGGCGGCTCGGTCCTGCTGGCGCTCGCCGTCGTCCGAGCGGGTCGACGCGGCGATGCGTGAGCGCCGGCGCGCGATGCTGCCCTGGGTGGTGGTGGTGGCGTTCCTGGCGCCACTGGGCGCTCTGGTCGTTCAGGCGTTCGCCGACGTCTGGCGGGCGCCGGCCCTGTGGCCACAGCACCTGGGCACCCGCGGGTTGCGCTACGCGTTCTCCGGCGGCACCGGGGCCTTGCCAGCGGTCGAGAACTCCCTCGTCGTCGCGCTGGCCAGCACCGCCCTCGCCGTCGTCATCGCCTGGCCGGCCGCACGGGTCCTGGGCGAGGGACGTCTACGCCGGCCGGCGCCGGTCTTCCTGCTGCTCGCGCTGCCGTTGCTCGTGCCGCCGTACGCGACCGGCACCGGGCTGACCGAGTGGTTCCTGCGGCTCGGGCTGGCCGACACCCGGATCGGGCTCGTTCTGGCCCACCTGGTCTACGTCACGCCGTACGTCGTCCTGCTGCTCGCACCTGGCTTCGGCAACCGGGTGCACGAGTTGGAGGAGGCCGCCCGCATGCTCGGCGCCGGTGCGGGGCGCCGGCTGCTGCTCGTGACGGTGCCGGCCGTTCGGCCGACGCTCGCCGCGGCCGCCCTGCTGGGGTTCCTGGTGTCGTGGAGCCAGTACGGCACCAGCCTCGCCGTGGGCGGCGGGCTGCCGATGCTGCCGCTGGTGCTGCTGCCCTTCGTCGGTACCGACCCGGAGGTGGCGGCGACCCTCACCCTGCTGTTCCTGCTGCCGGCCGGCCTCGCGCTCTTCGCGTCCGTGCGAGCCGGCCGTGCTCTCGAGTGAGCCAGCCGGCTACGCGGCCATCGACCGCTCGGTCGGCGGCTCCTGGGCGTCCACCGCGAGCCGGGGTGCGACGGCGACGGTCGGCGCGGCGGCGGGTGCGCCCCAACGCCGGAACATGACCACGGCGCTGGCGAGGAACAGGACGAGCAACAGGGACAGCGGGAGGAGCTCCCCGTGGCCCAGCGTCGGGATCCCGAAGGTCGTCTGGCCGCTCCCGCCGGTGCCGCCGCCGACCACGGGCAGGCCACAGGCCAGACCGCCGGAAGCCTTGCGCAGAGAATTCTTCAGCCCGCGAACGTCCACGATCTCTCGCTTTCCGACTGGAGGGGACAACACGTCACTGTCCACCTCATCGCCGGATGGGTCAACTAGCTCTACGCGACGCGCCGCCCTCATGGCTGCGAGGTCGGAGGCTGCCCGGCTTTCTCCACCGCGGCGAGCAGGACCGCGACCGGGGGCCGGTCGTCCGCCTCCTGCGGACGGGAGTAGAGCAGGCGTCCGTCCGCGCCGACGACGAAGTCGCCGCCGAGCTGGAGCGGATCCCGGCCGCCCGGGCTCAGGCGCTCCCCGCGACGAAGCATCCGTGCGTAGTTGAGCCACACCGAGGGCGAGAGGTAGATCCGGGCGAACGACGCCCGCCGCAGACCCCAGTCCCGGTACGCCTGCCGCTCGGGGTCCACGAGCACGGGGAACGGCACGTCGAGATCTCTCAGCAGGCCGGCCCGCACCCGATCGGGATCGTCATGGACCACGAAGACCGCCGTGGCGCCGGCGGCGCGGATCCGGTCCTCGGCTCGAAGCACCTTCACGAGGTGCGCGCGGCAGATCAGTCAACCGGCATGGCGAAGAAAGGACACGAGCACAGGCCGGCCACGCTGGCCGGCCAACCGGAAGTCGGAACCGTCCAGGGCGGGGAGCTCGAGGGGTGGCGCCGGGTCACCGACCGTCGGCGCGCGCCGGTCAGTGATGCCCGTCCGCCTTCCCGTCCGCTAGATGGTCCGCCAGTCCCGCCAGTGCCAGGACAGCGGGGGCCGCCGGCACGGCGTCCAGCGGTGCGACACCCTGCCGGTCCGCCTCGAGCACTTGCGGGTCTTCGGGGACCGCCACCAGCCGCTCGCCGCGGAACGCGTCCGTCAACCGCGCGAGGTCTTCGTCGCTCCGGAGCCGGTTGGCGACGACCAGGAGCCGTCCCAAGGACTTCTCCCGCACCAGCCCCGCCGCGCGGATGGCGACCTCGAGCGACTTCGCAGTGGGCTCGACGACCAGTACGACGGCGTCGACGCCACCATCGGTCATCCGGGTGAGCGTGCCGATACCGGCCTCCAGGTCGGCCACCACGGTGCGGCCGGAGGCGTCAACAGACCCGAGCAACTGCTCGGGGGAGACCCCGCATCAAGGGCAGCCGGGCTCCGGATTCTGGATCTCGGTTACCACCGCCAGCCGGACGCCGTCCGGGGCGTCGCTCCCGAACCGGTCCACCAGCTCCTGGAACCCGGACGCGTGCTCCGCCGGCGCGTCGTCGGTGCCGTCGTCGAGCGCCTGGCGGAGCGCGACCAGGCGCTCGGTCCGCTCCTCCCCCAAGCCCAGCGAGATGCCCAGGTTGGGGTTGGAGTCGCAGTCGAGAGCCACCACCGGCACGCCGCGGCGGGCCAGGGTGCGGGCGAGGACGGCAGCGGAGGTCGTCTTCCCCGACCCACCCTTGCCGACTACGGCGATCTTCATCGGGCCTGCTCCTCGGACTGCACTCGGGTCAGCAGGGACTCTACTGCGGCTACGGCGGCTGAATGCGGCGCGTGGTCGAGCAGCGGCCGCCCGTACCGCTCCCCGTCCACCACGGCCTCGTCGTAGGGCACGGCCGCCACGACCGGCAGTCCCGTGGCCACCGCCACCCGCCGCTCGTCGCCCGGCGTACGAACCCGGTTCGCCACCGCCAGCACCGTCGGTTCCTCTTTCATGTGCGCCAGCCGGGCCAGCCGTCGGGCCGACAGCAGGGACGACGGCGTCGCCTCCGCGACCACCAGCACCGTGCGCGCGTAGCGGCCCCACCCGAAGAACGGCTGCCGGGTGCCGCCGGGCAGGTCACCGACGAGGTTCCACTCGTCCTCGGGGAGCTGGTGGACGATCGAGTGGAACGCCGCCTGGGAGCGCATCAGCTCGCTGGAGTGCCCACGCAGCTTGCCGAACTGCAGGAAACGCACGCCGTCCGGACCGGTCGCGGCGTACCGGCGTACGGCCTCGGCGGGCGAGAGGTCGCGGCGCAGCCGGAAGCGCGGGCCTTCCTCGTCGCCCTCCGCCCGCTCCTCGACCGCCTCCGCCGGGATGCCAGCGTCGCTCGCGGCCAGGCCCAGCGAATACGCCAATCCGGGCATGGGGTCCGAGTCGATGGCGAGCACGGGCTCCCCGGTGCGCGCCAGGATGCGGGCGAAGGTGCCGGCGATCAACGACTTGCCGGCGCCGCCCTTGCCGACGAAGGCGAGCCGCACCGCACCAACGGTAGACGGCTTGGCCACGGTTCCGCTCGCCGCCATCTCGGAGTAGCGTCTTCGGCACTAGATGTGGTGACCACTTACCGTGAGAGCGGATGCCTCGTCGACACCCGGACGTCAACCGTTGCGACACTGGAGGACTTGGGATGACCGCCGACGACGCCGACCCGCGCTCGCCGCAGTGGCGGGTGGGCTGGCTGGCGGGCGCGAGCGTGGTGGGCGTGGCGGCCGGCCTGCTGGTCACGCTGATCCTGCTGGCGCGCCGGATCGCCGGACAGGCAGGCGAGATCTCCTCCGGGCTGCAACGCACGGCTCGGGCCACCGACGGCTTGTGGGCCGTCCGCCGGCTGAACGCCACCTTGGAGAGGATCCTGACTGCGGTGAGCCCCGGCGAGCCGCCGGCCACATCGGCGGCCGGCGAGGGGGAGCTGACGTCGTGAGTGGTAGGCGGGCGGCGCTGGGAGCAACCGGCGGGCTGACCCTCGGCCTCGGAGTGGCCGGCGTGGTCGCCGTCCTGCTCGGCCGGGTGGCCACCGTAGCCTCGGAGATCGAGCGTTATGCCGACGACATCCGCGTGGGGGCGGAGGGCATCGTCGACAACCTTGCGGGCACGGGGGCGCTGCAGCGCACCGGTGAGCTCGCTGCCGGCGTACTGGCTCTGGTGTCCGGAGGGGAGTCCCCGTGAACGCGGCCGACCGGCGCGCATGGACGGGCACCCTGGTCGCCGGCGGCGCGGTGGCGGGCGTGGTGTGGGCGCTGCTCGAGGCACTCCGCCGCTCCGTTGTGGAGGTCCAGAGAGGTGTCGACGAGGTGTGGGCGGCCGGTCAGCAGGTGGCTGCGAACACCCAGACCACCCACCTGCTCGCCACTACCCGCGAGCGCGGCGCCGCACTGCTCACAGCGTTGGACCAAGGATCGGAAGCGTCGATCGCGGAAGGACCCAAGGGATGAAGAACAAGCTCGTGGCGGCCACCATCGGCGAGGTTCTCGCGCTGGTCGTCGTGCTGGCCGGCTACCTGATCGTGATCGCGAAGAGCCTGGCGCACGTGTCGGCGACCCTCGGGAAGGTCACCTTCGGGGTGCGGGCGATCGAGACCCAGACCGCCCCGATCGGCCCCGCGCTGACCGCGACGAACGAGTCGCTGGAACAGGTTGCCCAGCGGCTGGAGACCGCAGCCTCCCAGAACGGCAGCTCATAGCCGCCGGGTCGGCGCTTCGACGCATCGCCAGTTCGCCGCTGATTCCCCACCGGAAGGGTTCTGACCATGTGCCTCGCGATACCCGGTGAGGTGGTCGAGATGGTCGACGGGCACAACGACCAGCTGGCGCTCGTCGACGTCGGCGGCGTAAAGCGGAAGATCAACGTGGGACTGCTCCAGGACGACCCGGTCGTGCGGGGAGACTGGGTGCTGATCCACGTCGGCTTCGCGATGTCCAAGGTGGACGAGCAGGAGGCGGCCGAGGCGCTGCGGCTGCTGGAGATGATGGGGCAGGCCTACACCGACGAGCTCGACGTGCTCGCAGAGTCGAGCATCGAGTGAGCGCCACCGACGCCTGCTCGGCGACCGAGGGCTGCATCACCTGCGGCGACATCGCCGTACCCCTGACCGTCGTCGAGGTTCTCCACTCCGACGCCCGCTGCCGGGACGAGCAGGGCCGCGAGGAGCTGGTCGCCACTGAGCTGGTCGGCGATGTCCGGCCCGGCGACCGGGTGCTCGTCCACGCCGGGGTCGCGATCGAACGGCTGGAGAAGGCGACCGGCGATGCGCTTCGCTGACGAGTTCCGCAACGCCGAGCTTGCCACGGCCGTCGGCGCCTCGATCACGGCTCTGTGCGAGCCGGGCCGGCACTACAAGATCATGGAAGTCTGCGGCGGCCACACCCACACGATCTATCGGTACGGCGTGCAGGACCATCTGCCGGACAACATCGAGCTGGTGCACGGCCCCGGCTGTCCCGTCTGCGTGATCCCCATGGGGCGGGTCGACGACGGCATCGCCCTCGCCGAGCGGGACGGCGTGATCTTCACCTGTTTCGGCGACATGATGCGGGTGCCGGGTGGCAACGGGTCGCTGCTGGAGGCCAGCGCCCGCGGCGCCGACGTCCGGATGGTCTACTCGCCGCTGGACGCGCTGCGGATCGCTCGGCAGAACCCCGACCGCCAGGTCGTCTTCTACGCGATCGGCTTCGAGACCACCGCCCCTTCGACGGCGCTGACCCTGATGCGGGCCAAGGCCGACAACATCGCTAACTTCTCGGTGTTCTGCAACCACGTCACGATCATCCCGGCGATCAAGGCGATCCTGGACTCGCCGGACCTGCGGCTGGACGCCTTCATCGGCCCTGGGCACGTCTCGACGGTCATCGGCTGCCGGCCGTACGACTTCATCTCCCGGGTCCACGGCAAGCCGCTGGTCTGCGCGGGGTTCGAGCCGTTGGACCTGCTCCAGTCGGTGCACATGATCCTGCAGCAGCTGGCCGAGGGGCGCTGCGAGGTCGAGAACCAGTACGGCCGGGTGGTGCAGTGGGACGGCAACCCGCGGGCGCTGCAGGTCCTGTCGGAGGTGTTCGCCCTGCGGCCGTACTTCGAGTGGCGCGGCCTCGGCTCGATCTCGCACTCGGCCCTGATGCTCTCCCCCGCGTACGCCGACTTCGACGCCGAGCTGCGCTTCGCCGTCCCCGGCATACGGGTGGCGGACCCCAAGGCATGCCAGTGCGGGGAGGTGCTCAAGGGCGTGCTCAAGCCCTGGGAGTGCAAGGTCTTCGGCACCGCGTGTACGCCGGAGACGCCGATCGGCACCTGCATGGTGTCCTCCGAAGGCGCCTGCGCGGCCTACTACAACTACGGCCGCTACGCCAAGGCGCGGATCCAGCTCGAGGTCTGACGTTGCCCAGGTCGTTCACCGAGGACGAAGTCGGGGACCGCATCGAGGCGATGCGGCGGCGGCGCCCCCGGTTTACCGACGACCGGATCACGATGGCGCACGGCGCCGGTGGCAAGGCCAGCCGGCAGCTCGTGGAGGGCCTGATCGTGCCGCTGCTGGCCAACCCGGCCCTCGAGGCGCTCGGCGACGCGGCGTTGTTCACCGTCGACGGCGCTCGGCTGGCGCTCACGACCGATGCATTCGTCGTACGACCGATCCGCTTTCCCGGCGGGTCGATCGGCGAGCTCGCGGTCAACGGGACGGTCAACGACCTGGCCGTCTCCGGCGCCCGGCCGGTGGCGCTCTCCGCCGGCCTGATCCTGGAGGAGGGCGTGACCAGCGAGGTCGTCCGGGCGGAGATGGAGGCGATGGGAGCCGCCGCGGTGCGGGCCGGAGTGCCCGTCGTCGCCGGCGACACCAAGGTGGTCGAGCGCGGCCACTGCGACTCGATGTACATCGTCACCACCGGCGTCGGCGTGATCGATCCGGAGACCTCCCTCTTCCCGGCGAGGGTGCGGCCCGGCGACAAGGTGCTGGTGTCCGGCACGATCGGGGACCACGGGGTCGCCATCCTGCTGGCCCGCGGCGATCTCGAGATCGAGGCCGACGTCCGCAGTGACACCGCTCCCCTGTGGTCCCTCGCCTCGGCGTTGATGTCGACGTGCGGCGACGGTCTGCGCTGCATGCGCGATGCCACCCGTGGTGGGGTCGCGACGGTCCTGAACGAGATCGCCCTCGCCGCCGAGGTCGGCGTGGTCATCGCGGAGGACCGCATACCGATGCGCCCGGAGGTGATCGGCGCCGGCGAGATCCTCGGGATCGACCCGCTCTACATGGCCAACGAGGGCAAGCTGGTCGCCTTCGTCGCCCCGGACCGGGTGGACGAGGCGCTGGCCGCGATGCGGGCCGACCCCGCGGGCGGGTCCGCCGCGGTCATCGGCGAGGTGCGCGGCGAACCCCCGGGTCGAGTGCTCAGCCGGACGACCTTCGGTGGTCACCGCATGATCGACGTACTGGTGGGTGACCCGCTGCCCCGGATCTGCTGAACCTCCGACCGAAACGACGACAGCAGGGCGACCGACGCCGCGGTAGCCCTGCTGTCGTCGTCGGGGCTAGCGGCTCTTTACCACCAGCTCCACCATGTGAAAGACCGTGCTCTCGGTGCCCAGTGCCTGCACGGTGACGTCGCTCCCGCCCGGCAGCGAGCCGGTGAAGGCGGCACCCGGCACGTCGATGACCGCGTCCTTCCAGTCCCCGGTGTCGGTCTTGGCGACCACTCCGGACAGCCCGGCGCCGTAGTTGACCACGAACGAGCCGATGCCCTTGTCCAGGTAGCGCACGTGCAGCTCGGTCAAGCCGGTCGGGATCGCGATGCTGGACCGGAACGCCGGGTTGAGCTGGAAGAACATGGTGTCCTTGGTGGTACCACCGTCGATGCGGCGGGCGAACCGGCCGAAGCGCTGCGTCGGGTTGCCGATCATGCTAGCACCGCTGTTGCTGTCCAGCGCGGTACTGGTGGTGTCCGGGTTCAGCTGGGTGATGAACCAGCCGAAGTTGCCCGCCCGTACGCCGGTGCCCTGCCGCAGCGCCACCCAGGCGCCCGGAGCGGTGGCCGGGGAGTTGTGAAAACCGGCGTAGCGGTTCGTGAAGTCGAACGCCGCCCGGAACTCGGGGTTGGTGTTGGCGTAGCGCAGGACGTTGCCGTAGACCGCCGGATAGGTGACGCCCTTCTGGAGCTCGAGCAACAGCCGCCAGTAGTTCCAGGACACGAGGTTGGTCTTGACGCCGTCGGCCCGCTGGTGCTCCCAGTAGGCCACCGTCCTGCCGGTGCGCGCCCAGTTCATCGAGAAGATGTCGAAGTTCTCGCGACTCGGGTTGGGGTCGATGTCCGACGCGGTTCCCATGATCCAGGCCTTGTCGACGCCGAGCCAGTCCAGCGGAGGCGGCGGGTTGTTCGTCGTGAACGTCTGCACCCGTAGCGCGACGTGGAACGTGGGCGACAGGGTGTTCAGCCAGGCGCCCATGATCTTCTGGTACCAGGTGCGGGCGACCGTCTTGTCCCACACCACGTTGTAGACGTGGCCGTCCGGCGTCGGCGTGCAGCGGTAGCCGGTCGGTACGTCGGTCAGCTCGGTGCCGATGGCATCGGCGTTCGCCCGCACCAGCGTGATGCGGTCGGTGTTGGGGGCGGTCGCCAGGTAGTTCTTCAGGGACGTGATCATCTCCTGCTCGAGCGTCAGGTAGATCGGGTCCCAGTACTGCGGGATGTCCCAGCCCTTGCTGGTGCCGCACTTGGCCACCAGGTTCCAGACCCAGGCCGGCTTGGTGTCGGCGTTGACCTGGATCGTGGTCGACTTACCCAGATTGGCGTAGGTTGCGAGGCCGGCCGCCAGCGGAGCCCAGTTGAACGAGCCGCGAGCCGGCTCGATGTCGCGCCACTCGACCTTCACCTGGCCACCGCGGACCCACGGCTGGGCGGCGTCGGTGCTGTTGCCCCACACCATGTAGATGCCCGGCGCGGCGGCGCCGGCCGGCGAGGTCGTCGCTGCCGGGCCGGTCGGCCTGGTGGCCGGGGAGCCGGCGTGGGCTGGAGCAAGCAGGGCGGCGGCGAGGGTGGAGGCGGTTACCACTCCGGACAGGACGGCACGGCGCACGGTGAAGTTCCCCATTCCGATGGCGGCAGTGACGTGCGCAACCCCGGGAGGGGACCTCCGGCTGTTCGCCGGCGCGACTGCACGCCTACCGATTTATCGGCGGGGGGCGGAGGGTCACTGAACCAGAGGCCCGGCCGCCATCCGGGTGAAACCGGCCACCGCCGTACGGCCGCTGCGCTGCGCGCCGGGTGGGTCAGCCGCGCTTGAAGGTAGCGGTGTAGGTGCGATCGGTCGCCGGCGTGGTGACGTCGTGAGCGGCCGCGCCGCCGTCGGACCAGAAGTCGAAGAGGTACGGCGTACCGCCGATCGACTGGTCCGGCGCTGCGAGGTGCACGACCCAGCCCTCCCACGACACGACGTCCGCGGGGGCGGGAAAGGACATCTCGTTCAGGCGAAGCTGGGCTCCGCTGGGCTGCGAGGCCAGCCGCAGCGTCACCAGGTGCGGCAACAGCCGGCGGGACCCCCGGGTGCTCACGCCGGCCGAGTCGCGGGCCACCGCGGTGACGCGAAGCCAGCTGTCCGTGGTGGAAGCGACGTCCTCGGGCGCCGGGTAGGTCGTGGTGACCGACGAGCCGGTTACGCCACCGAGCCATGGGTGCGTGTGGCTGCCGTGCACCCGGACGATGGTCCAGCTGATCGAGCTGGCCGGCAGCGCGCCGTCCTCGGGGTCGGTGGCGGTGGCCGCGACCGTGACCGACTGGCCCACGGCGAACCGGGCACTCGTCGACGGCGACGTGATGCTCACCGTGGGCGATCGATTGCCGGCCACCACGGTGCGGGTTCCCGGCGCCGAGACGAGCCCGTGCGAGTCGGTCACGACCAGGGTCACGGCATAGGAACCGCTGGCGGTGTACGTGTGGGTCGTCCTGGGCGTGGTGGTGACCGCCGAGGTGCCGTCGCCGAAGTCCCAGGACCACTTGACGACGGAGTCCCCGCCGTCCGGGTCGTAGCTGGCGCTGCCGTCGGCGGTCAGCGTGCGCGCGCCGGTGCCTCCGAGTGACGTCGAGAACGACGCCACCGGCGCCGAGTTGGCGCTGGAGTAGGCCACCCGGCGGACCTGGCCGCCACCGCCGTACGTCGTGTAGTAGAGCGCCGAGGTGCGCTGGTAGGGACCGAAGGCGAGGTTCACCGCGCTCTTGGCGCCGAGTCCGTCGAGGAAGGGAACCTGCCGGTAGCCGCCACCGCTGCGCGGGGCCAGCCGGAAGACCTTGCCGCACACGTAGTCGCTGAACAGGTGGGCGCCGCTGTAGGGCGCCGGCCACAGCCCCGTGGGCACGAACGCCCCGCCGGTGATCGACTCGCAGCCGGTGGCGTGGGAGTAGTCATAGATCGGGTCGGCGTACGCCGACGGGCCGCAGCTGGTCGTCGAGTCGGTCGCGCAGTGGCCCTCGCGGACGTTCCAGCCGTAGTCGGCACCGGCGGTGAGGGAGTCGATCTCCTCCCAGGTGTTCTGGCCGACGTCGTTGACGTAGAAGGTGCTGGTGCCCGGCCGCTGCGCGAACCGGAACGGGTTGCGGAAGCCGGACGCGTAGGTCTCGCTGCACGGCCCGGTGCCGGGCGGTACGCCGGCCGGCGCGGTGCAGCGCCGGGCGCCGGTTGCGCCGGCGTACGGGTTGCTGGCCGGCACCGCACCGGTGCTCGTGACGCGCAGGATCTTGCCGAGCGGGATGTCGAGGCGCCGGCTGTTGTTGTTGAGCGGCTGGCACCGGCTGGCGTCGGTGAGCTGGCAGCCGCCGTCTCCGACGCTGATGTAGAGCAGCCCGTCCGCGCCGAAGTGCATGTCGCCGCCGTTGTGGTTGCCGTTGGGCGACGGGATGTGGTCGACGATCACGGTCTCGCTCGCGGCGTCGACCACGTCGCCGTCGCCGAGGACGTAGCGGGCGACCCGGTTCTCGGGCGCCGCGGCGGTGTTGGTCTCGCAGGTCGCGTGCGCGTTGTGGGTCCAGTAGAGGTAGACGAACCGGTTGGTGGCGAAGGCGGGGTCGACCACCACGCTCAGCACGCCGCGCTCGGAGTTGTTGCAGCTGCGGGCCGTCAGGTCGAGCGCCGGCGTGGCGTTGAGCACGCCCCCGCGGACCACCCGGAGCAGGCCGGCCTGCTGGGTGACCAGCATCCGCCCGTCCGGCGTCCAGGCCAGGCCGGTCGGCCCCGGCAGGGTGGCCACCACGGTGTCGCTGAAGCCGGCCGGCGCGGTGGCCGCCGCCGCCGGACCGGCCGCTGCAGCCAGCCCGAGCGGCAGCAGTGCGGCCAGTCCGGCGTAACCGCCCCGTCCAGTTCTGCGCATGAGAGCCTCCGTGGCGACGACGGTACGGCCCCGGAGCGGAGACGGTCAGGAGATCTGCGTGCTGCCCCCGGCGCTGCCGGCGGAGCCGGAGCCGTACGCCGGCGGCGGGCTCGGCGTCGTCGTCGTCGTGGTGCCGCGGGCGGCCTGGACCTGCTGGCGCACCTGCGGAGCCTCGCTCTCGAGCCGGCCGAGCGCGTTCTCCCAGCGGCTCTGCATAGGCCGCACCAGGCCGCCGCCGATGCCGACGATCGCGATGCCGACGAGCGCCGCCAGTGCGGCGTAGAGCACCGCGTTGACGACGTTGGTCGCGATCTCGAGCTGGTTGAGGGCGGCGATCACGCCGAGCACGAGGATGAACGTGGAGGCGATGGTCCCCAGCAACCGGCCGTAGCTCAGCCCGCCCATGGTGTTGGTGATGAGGTCCTTGACCGCCTTGGCCACGGCGGCGGCGATGACGATGATGAGCAGCGCGACCAGGATCTTCGGCAGGTAGGCCACGATCGAGCGCAGGTAGCCGCTGATGGGGTTGTCGCCGAAGACGCCGAACGCCATCGACAGGCCGATCAGCAGGACCGCGTAGTAGATGACCTTGGCGACGATGTCGCTCGCGTCGTACTTGCTGCGGGCCAGCGCGGCCTTGACGCCACCACGCTCGACCAGCCGGTCGAACCCGAGCCGCTCGAGAACCGTGTCCACGATCTTCGCGATGGCCTTGGCCACCACGAAGGTGATGAGCAGGATGACGATGAACGTGAGCAGCTTCGGGATGATGGTGACGGCCCGGTCCCAGGCGTCGCCGATGTCGTCGTCCCAGCTGACCGCCAGCGTTGTTGCCATGGTGCCTCCGATGTCGAGATCAAGCGCACCCTAGCCTCCCCAGTCCCGCCAGCACCTCGGCGCGCCGGAACCGCGCCACCGTCTTAGCCTCGGCAGATGCCCCCGTCCGTGCTGTGGTTCCGCCGCGACCTCCGGCTGGTCGACCACCCCGCGCTGCTTGCCGCGGCCGGTGCTGCGGAGGTGCTGCCGCTCTTCGTGCTCGACCCGGCGCTGCTGCGGCCGGCCGGTGCGCCCCGGCTCGGCTACCTCTACCAGGCGCTGCGCGGGCTGGACGCCGCGATCGGCGGCCGCCTGGTCGTGCTGGCGGGAGACCCCGTCGAGGTCGTAGCGCGGGTCACTGCCGAGGTCGGCGCGGAGACCGTGCACGTCTCCGCGGACTTCGGTCCGTACGGGGCGGCGCGCGACCGTCGCGTCGAGACCGCGCTCGCGGCCGCCGGCCGGTCGCTGCTGCGAACCGGCTCGCCGTACGCCGTCTCCCCCGGCCGGCTGGTCAAGGCCGACGGCACGCCGTTCCGGGTCTACTCGCCGTACTTCCGCGCCTGGTCGGCATCCGGCTGGCCCGGCCCGGCCGCCGCGCCCGAGGACGTGCGGTGGACCGACGGCGGCCTGGCGGACGACGGCGTACCGAACGACCCGGACCTCGGTACGACGCGGATCCCGGCCGCCGGGGAGGCGGCCGCGCTGGCGGCCTGGCGCGAGTTCGGTGCAGAGCGACTTTCCGGCTATGCCGAGCGTCGCGATGCCCCGGGGACGGTGGGCACCTCGAGGCTGTCGGTGCACCTGAAGTACGGCTGTCTGCACCCCCGGACGTTGCTGGCCGAGCTCGGCGAGGACGCCGGCGCGAGCCGGCTGCGGGGAGAGCTGGCCTGGCGCGACTTCTACGCCGACGTGCTCTACCACGACCCGGCCAGCGCCCGGGAGTCGCTGCAGCCGGCCATGGCCGCGATGGCCTACGACGCCGGGCCGGGTGCGGACGAGCGCTTCACAGCCTGGGCGGCCGGGCGGACCGGATATCCCATCGTGGACGCCGGCATGCGCCAGCTGGCCGCGGAGGCCTGGATGCACAACCGTGCTCGCATGATCGTCGCATCGTTCCTGGTCAAGGACCTGCACATCCACTGGCGGCGCGGCGCCCGGCACTTCCTGGACCACCTGGTCGACGGCGACATCGCGTCGAACTCCCAGGGCTGGCAGTGGGTGGCCGGCACCGGCACCGATCCCGCGCCGTACTTCCGCGTCTTCAACCCGACCACCCAGGGCCGCAAGTTCGATCCGGACGGGGACTACGTCCGCCGCTACGTGCCCGAGCTGCGGGGCGTGGCCGGGGCCGCGGTGCATGAGCCATGGCGGCTGCCGGGCGGGCCGCCGGCCGGCTACCCGCGGCCGATCGTCGACCATGCGCGGGAGCGGCGGGAGGCGCTGGCCCGCTACGACGCCGTACGCCGGCGGTAGCGTGCGCCGGTGGCTGCCGAGTCGCCGTACCCCACCGCTGCGCCGTTCGTCCCGGCGGGTGCCGACCTGACCGCGCTGGCGGCAGCCGCGGCCGGCTGCCGTGGCTGCCCGCTCCACGAGCCGGCCACCCAGACGGTGTTCGGCGACGGCTCCGCCGCTGCCCGCGTTGCGCTGGTGGGCGAGCAGCCCGGCGACGTGGAGGACCGCCGCGGCCTGCCTTTCGTTGGCCCCGCCGGCAAGCTGCTCGACCGCGCCCTGGAGCAGGCCGGCATCGACCGGCGTACCGCCTATGTCACCAACGCGGTCAAGCACTTCAAGTTCACGATGGCCGGCGCCGGCAAGCGGCGCATCCACGCCAAGCCGGACGCGCTCGAGGTGGCCGCCTGCCGGCCCTGGCTGACCGCCGAGCTGTCTGTGCTCGACCCCGAGGTCGTGGTCCTGCTCGGCGCCACCGCCGCCCAGTCGCTGCTCGGCCCGTCCTTCCGGGTGACCCGCTCGCGCGGTGTGCTCATGCCGTGGCCGCCCGGCGCGGCGGCCACCGGGGAGGCGCCGACGCTTTTCGACGAGGTCGAGGAGGGCGGCCGCAAGGCGGCCTTCGCGCTGGCGACGATCCACCCGTCGGCCGTCCTGCGCGCCGACGACCGGGAGACGGCGTACGCCGGCCTGGTCGCTGACCTCGCGGTGGTGGCCGAGGCACTGGCCCCGTGACCGCTGGGGTTCGGGCGCTGGGGTCAGGGTGCTGCCGTCAAGGCGAGAGCCGCTCGACCGCCCAGCCGGTGCCCGTACGCCGGTAGCGCAGTCGGTCGTGCAGCCGGTCCGCGCGCCCCTGCCAGTACTCCACCGTCTCCGGTCGAACCCGGAAGCCACCCCAGTGCTCCGGCATGGGTACGGCGGCGCCGTCGGGGTGGCGGGCCTCGAGCGTGGCCAGCCGCTCCTCGAGCTGCCGGCGCGAGGCCAGCACCGTGGACTGCTCGCTGGCGAGAGCGCCGAGCTGGGAACCGCGCGGCCGGCGGGCGAAGTAGGCCGCAGCCTCCTCCGCGGTCGTCCGCGTCACGTCCCCGACCACGATCACCTGGCGCTCGAGCTCGACCCAGGGGAACACCAGCGCGGCCCGCGGGTTGGCGGCGAGCTCGCCGCCCTTGCGCGAGCCGTAGTTGGTGAAGAAGGTGAAGCCGCGCTCGTCGTACGCCTTGAGCAGGACCGTGCGCGCGCTCGGCCGGCCGTCGGCCGCGGCGGTGGCCAGCACCATCGCGTTGGGCTCGGGCAGCCCGGCGTCGATGGCAGCCTGCACCCAGTCGCCGAACTGGGTGAACGGGTCGGCGGCGAGGTCGCCCTCGTCCAGGCCGCCGCGCTGGTAGGAACGACGCAGGTCGGCCAGCCGCTCCTGCTCCATCCGCACCGCTCCCGTCGTACCGCTCCGCTCGTACCGCTCCGCGTCGTACCACCCTGTCGACCAGACATTGTGGCGCCCACCCGGGTAAATCAGCAGATCTTGCGAGTACCGGAAATCACGCCTGATCCACTCAACGCCGAGATGCTGCTGCAGGTGGCGCGCAGGGATGATGGAGGCAGACCCACGCCACCCTGACACGAGGAGAACGCCCCATGGCCGAGTCGCCCCAGTCCGACTTCAAGCCGGGTCTCGAGGGGGTGGTTGCCTTCGAATCCGAGATCGCCGAACCAGACCGGGAAGGCGGTGCGCTGCGCTACCGCGGCGTCGACATCGAGGATCTCGTCGGCTCGGTCAGCTACGAGAAGGTCTGGGGCCTGTTGGTCGACGGGACCTTCGAGCCCGGCCTGCCCCCCGCCGAGCCGATGCCGCTGCCGCTGCGCAACGGCGACCCGCGGGTCGACCTGCAGGCGGCGCTCGCCGAGCTCGCGCCCGTCTTCGGGCTGCAGCCGCTGATCGACATCGATGACGAGCAGGCCCGCAACGACCTGGCCCGTGCGTCGGTGACCGGGATGAGCTTCGTGGCCCAGTCCGCCCGCGGCCCGGACGTGCCGCCGGTCCCGCAGAGCGAGGTCGACCGGGCGTCGTCGATCCCGGAGCGCTTCCTCATCCGCTGGCGGGGGGAGGCCGACCCGGCGCAGGTTCAGGCGGTGGACGCCTACTGGACCTCGGCCGCCGAGCACGGGATGAACGCCTCGACGTTCACCGCGCGGGTCATCGCCTCCACCGGCGCGGACGTGGGCGCGGCGCTGTCCGGCGCGGTCGGAGCCCTGTCCGGGCCGCTGCACGGTGGCGCACCGGCCCGGGTGCTCAAGATGATCTCCGAGGTGGAGCGGACCGGGGACGCCGAGGCCTACGTCAGGGGCGAGCTGGACGCCGGCCGCCGGCTGATGGGGTTCGGCCACCGCGTCTACCGGGCCGAGGACCCGCGCGCCCGCGTCCTGCGGCGTACCGCCAAGGAGATCGGCTCGAAGCGCTACGAAGTGGCCGAGGCGCTGGAGAAGGCGGCGCTCGCCGAGCTGCGGGCGCGGCGGCCGGACCGGGTGCTCGAGACCAACGTCGAGTTCTGGTCCTCGGTCGTGCTCGACTTCGCCGACATCCCGCCGGAGCTCTTCACCGCGATGTTCGCCTGCGCCCGCACCGCCGGGTGGAGCGCGCACATCCTCGAGGAGAAGCGCACCGGGCGGCTGATCCGGCCGTCGGCGAGGTACGTCGGGCCGCCGTCCCGGTCGATCGCGGACGTGACGGCCTCGGGCTGAGCCGGTGGTCGACCCCTCGTTCACGATCCCGGCCGGTTTGCTGCCGTCCGACGGTCGGTTCGGATCCGGCCCGTCGAAGGTGCGCCCGGCGTCGCTGGCCGGGCTGGCGGCCACCGGCGACGCCTATCTCGGCACGTCGCACCGGCAGGAGGGCGTGCGTTCCGTCGTACGCCGGATCCGGACCGGGCTCGGCTCGCTGTTCGCCCTGCCGCCCGGCTACGAGGTCGTGCTGGGCAACGGCGGCGCCACCACGTTCTGGGACATCGCGATCTGCGGGCTGGTCCGGGAACGGTCACAACACCTGGTCCTGGGCGCATTCTCGGCCAAGTTCGCGGCCGCGGCCGGAAGGGCGCCGTTCCTCTCCGCGCCCTCGACCGTGACCTCGGCACCGGGAAGCGGTGCCGAGCCGAGAGCCGAGGAGGGCGTGGACTGCTACTGCTGGCCGCACAACGAGACCTCGACCGGGGTGGCGATGCCGGTGGGCCGGGTGGCGGGCTCGGACGACGGCGCGCTGATGCTGATCGACGCCACCAGCGCCGCCGGCGGTCTGCCGGTCGACCCGGCGCAGTTCGACGCCTACTACTTCTCGCCGCAGAAGTGCTTCGCTGCCGACGGTGGGCTGTGGGTCGCGCTGCTGTCGCCGGCGGCGGTGGAGCGGCTGGCGACGATCGCGGCCGGCCGCTGGGTGCCGCCCTCGCTCGACCTGCGGCTCGCCCTCGAGAGCTCGCGGGCGGACTCGACGTACAACACGCCGGCGCTGGCGACGCTGTTCCTGCTCGCCGACTCGATCGAGTGGCTCGCCGACCGCGGTGGCCTGGCCTGGGCGACCGCGCGCACGGCGGACTCGGCGGAGCGGCTCTACACGTGGGCGGAGAGGTCGGCGTACGCCGCACCGTTCGTCGCCGACCCGGCGCACCGCTCGCCCGTGGTCGGCACGATCGACTTCGCGGAGGGGGTGGACGCGGCCGCGGTGGCGGCGGTCCTGCGCGCCAACGGGATCGTGGACACCGAGCCCTATCGCAAGCTCGGGCGCAACCAGCTGCGGATCGCGATGTTCCCGGCGATCGAGCCGGCGGACGTCGAGGCGCTCACCGGCTGCGTGGACTGGGTGGTCGAGCGGCTGTCGTGACACCCGAGGCAGCGTGGGGCGGTCATGAGTTGACCCGATCCCCGGGCGGATGTCCCGCCGGAGAGCGATAACTGAGCGGATATAAGTATACCGGCTCAGTTATGGCATCGGCAGACAGCTCCTTGCCTCAGCGGGAGGCGCTGCCTGAAGTTTCGGCGAATCGCGAACGAGAAGCGCCGCGACATCCGCGATGCGGTACGGCGCAAAGCCTCCGACGCCTCAGCGCCGCCTTGCGGTCAGCCGGCCTAGCATGACGCCGCAGACACCGGCGGCGGCGGCAATGACTCCGACGTCAGTACTGCCGGTGACGCTTATCGTCGCGAACCCACCGGCGGCCAGACAGGCGGCGAGACCAGCATGTACAACTCGCCCATCACCTCGGCTCCGTGTCGTCGGCTCTCGCGCGAGACAGGTCCACAACTACAGCGAGGGCAACAACCGGCGTGGGCGATCACCGTCGGATACGCACCGCGCGCCGGCCACGTCGTCGCCGGACCGTCCAACCGCCGAGCCCGGCCACCAGCGTGGCAACCGCCACCACCAGCGCGGCCTCTAGGAAGCTCCAACCGGCCGGTGATCTCTTGCGCGGCTCCGGCGTACTCGCGCGGGCCCGCGTCGTTGGGCCCGGCGTGAGCCGGACCGGAGACGGCAGGCGAACGGCGTACACGGCGCTGTTGCTCCCCTCGCTACCGACCAGCAGCGAGCCGTCAGCGCGGAACGCGACCGACTCTCCCTGCGGCATGGCCGGCAGCGGCACCCGCCGCGGCGCCGCGCGCAGTGCCGCAGGTACGCCGCCTACATCCAGCGGCCAGACGTAGGCCTCGGCGTAGGTGCGCAGCACCAGGCGGTCGCCGGCCCGGCTGACCGCCCCGCCGGTCACCGCCGCGCCGAAGCCGAGCTCGACGTTGGCTACCAGCCGCAGCGTGCTCGCCGGCGCCGGCCGCAGCTGCGTCGCGTAGACCGACGTCTGGCCGGACAGGGACTTGGTGGCGACGTACACCGCGGCGCGGCGAGAGTCCACCAGCAGCGCCTCGGCGTCGTGCGGCCCGTCGGGGTAGCGCAGCCGCAACGTCGTTACGGCTGCGCTCGACCCGGACCGGTACGGCGCCCGCGGCTCGGGCACCCGGTAGATAACGACCTCGGCCCGCCGGCCGCGGTTGTCGCCGATGTCGGCGAGCCACAGGCTCGGGCGGCCGGCCTCCTCCGGAGCCGCGGCCATGTCCTCCCAGTCCACGTTCGTGGCGCCGGGCACCCGGTACGACGCGAGCGTGGCGCCGGTGCCGGCGTCGATGGCGAAGAAGCGGGCGGCGTCACCGCTGTCGTTGTGTGTGTAGACCACGCGGTCGTCGTACGAGCTGACCGCCAGCCCACTGGACTCGGTGATCGACGGGTCGACGAGACGGAACACCGGTGTCGGGGTGGGACTGGCTGCCCCGGTCAGGCCAGCCAGCGGCATTGCCAGCAGCGTCGCGCCAACCAACTGGTGCCGCACCAGCCGATCGTCACACGACCGGGCGGCCGCCGTACCCGCGGTTGCCATGCCGGGCCGGCAGGAGTGGGATGAGGGCATGGACTTCACCCACCTCGGCCGCAGTGGCCTGTCCGTCAGCCGCCTGTGCCTCGGCACCATGAACTTCGGTCCGCAAACCTCGGAGGAGGACTCCTTCGCGATCATGGACCGGGCGCACGAGCATGGCATCAACTTCTTCGACACGGCGAACGTCTACGGCTGGCGCAAGGGCGAGGGCTGGACCGAGCAGATCGTCGGCCGCTGGTTCGCCCAGGGCGGCGGCCGGCGCGAGAAGACCGTGATCGCCACCAAGCTCTACGGCTCGATGAGCGACTGGCCCAACGACACCTTTTTGTCCGCGCTGAACATCCGCCGGGCCTGCGACGCCTCGCTGAAGCGGCTGCAGACCGACCACATCGACCTCTACCAGATGCATCACGTGGACCTCGACACTCCGTGGGACGAGATCTGGCAGGCGATGGAGACCCTCGTCGCCCAGGGCAAGGTGATCTACGTCGGCTCGTCGAACTTCGCCGGCTGGCACATCAGCCAGGCGCAGGAGGCCGCCAAGGCCCGGCACTTCTACGGCCTGTCCAGCGAGCAGTCGATCTACAACCTGCTCGAGCGCACCGTCGAGCTCGAGGTGCTGCCGGCCTGTACGGCGTACGGGCTCGGGGTGATCCCGTGGAGCCCGCTGATGGGCGGCCTGCTCGGCGGGATCCTGCGCAAGGAGCGCGAGGGGCGGGCCGCCTCGGAGCAGACCCAGAACCGGCTGGCCGAGTACCGGGACAAGGTCGAGGCCTACGAGGCGTTCTGCGACGAGCTCGGGGAGTCGCCGGCCGACGTCGGCATCGCCTGGCTGCTGCACCAGCCGGCGGTCACCGCGCCGATTATCGGGCCGCGCACGATGGAGCAGCTGGACGGCTCGCTGCGCGCGCTGGAGATCACGCTGTCGGAGAAGGAGCTGGCCCGGCTGGACGAGATCTCCCCCGGCCCGGGCGGCCCGGCACCGCAGGCCTACGCCTGGTGATGGCGCGTGCGGCCGGGCAGACCGCAAATCCGCCATCCCGGGTCGGGCGTGTGCCAGATCGCTTGGCGCAGGGCGACGCGGTCTGCAGGGCGGACGGCGGTTCCAGGGGGACCGTGTAGCCGCCGACGGCCCGGCTGTGGTCGTCCAGGATCGCGGTCAGCCACGGCTTCGCGGCCTCCCGGCAGGGTGCGTACCCGGAGGTCAAGCAGGGTGTGGTCGACCTGCCAGTCTTGTTCGGGGTGGCCTCTTATGCCGGTGCAGCAGGTCGAAGCTGTCCGGTACACCTTGGGCCGTCGTGGGCGAGGGTGAGCAGCCCCGGCTGGAGACCGTCGAAGCCGAGCAACCCAGCAGTACGACGGCGCGGTCCAACCTCGGGTGGCGGCGACCTCGGCGAGTGGCGGTGAGCCTGCGCGGCCGACGGACGCGAGCGGCGCAGCGCCAGGCCTTGCGCCAGGGCGACCACGTCGGGCGGGAACCGGCTACGGCGCCAGTCGCCGCGGCGGTCGCGGACCAGCCCATCAGCCCGCCGGCGCGGTAGCGGGTCAGCCAGCGGACCGCCGTACGCACCGGCACCCCAGCTGTAGCCGCGGCCTTCGCCAGCGGCACGCCGTCCTCGAGATGCGGCCGCAGCACCTGGTACCGGCGCATCGCCGCGTCCCCGCTCCGCCTTGGAGAGATCGGTCAGGGCGCGGCCGGCACGATTCCTACCGCCCGGTGCCGCCGGCGGCGGTCACTGGCTCCGGCTGCCGGGACGGGAGGTGCCGGTAGAGGCTGGTGCGGCGGATGCCGGTCTTGGCGACACCCAGCAGCCCGCGAAGCCGGGGCCGGTCCACCGTGGCGCCGGACTTATTGTCCAGACCTCTGGGACGCGACGCGCCGGTCTGAAGAGCACCTCTCGGCCCCTGTCCAGCATGTCCCACTTCCAAGGAACTAGGACGCCCGTGATCATGCGTCGTATGACGCCCCGGAGTGGAAATCCAAACCGGACGGGTCTACTGGGACAAGATCGTGAGCGCACGTCGCTGACCGGCGCCGCTCCCGATAGACGTTCGGCTACTGAGACGCGCCCGGACGTCGACAGAGCGCGTGTAACCGTGGTTACATCGGCGTGTGCGGGGTGAGGCGGAGGCGTGCGGGGAGTGGGTCCTGCTGAGCTACCGGCTGCCGCGGGAGCCGTCGGCGCCGCGGATCGCGGTGTGGCGGCGGCTGCGACGGCTCGGTGTCGTGCAGCTGGCGGACGGGTTGGTGGCGCTGCCGGCTGACGCCCGGACGCGCGAGCAGCTGGAGTGGGTCGCCGACGAGGTGGCCGAAGCGGGCGGGACGGCGGGGGTGTGGCTGGCCCGGCCGACCTCGATCACGCAGGAACGGGCGCTGGCCAGCGCGATGGCCGGTGCCCGGGCCGCAGAGTACGCGGCCGTCGCCGAGGCGGCAGCGAGCGCGCAAGTCACGCTTGAGTCCGAGCGGAGCAGGACCCGAGATCGCCTCCGCCGGCAGTGGCGGGAGATCACCCGCCGCGACTTCTTCCCCCCACCCGAGCGGGAAACGGCAAGAGCGGCGCTCGAGGCCCTCGCCGACGCAGACCGGGCATCGGCTTCAGAGGTGCCGGGGTGAGGTGGGCGACCCGCGCTGGCGTGCACATCGACCGTGCCGGCTGCGCCTGGCTGGTCCGCCGGTTCCTCGAACCGGCGGCGGAGTTCATCTTCGTCACCGACGCGGCCGAGGTGCTGGCCAACGCCACGCCGTTCGACATGCGTGGAGTGGAGTTGTCCCACCACGGCGGGGACTGCACGTTCGAGACGATTCTGCGCCGGCACGAGCTGACCGACCCGGTGCTGTGGCGGATCGCGGAGATCGTGCACGAGGCCGACATTGATGACGGCCGCTACGACGCGCCGGAGGCCCCGGGCCTGGACGTGGTGCTGCGCGGGCTGTCCATGACCTGCTCCGACGAGGAGACGCTGCGCGTCGCCGGGGCGGTCTTCGACGGGCTGTACGAGTTCCACCGCCGCAGGCTGCTGCTCGGCCGCGAACCCGCCTGACCCGGATCCCGACGATGAGAGAGCACGAGGCCATGACCAGCGTCGCCCCCACCCCGCGCCCGACCGGCGCCAGGCAAGCGGCTTCCGGGTCGACGCGCGACCTGGTGCCGTTCCGGGACGCGGTACGGACCTGGTTCGCGATCTCGCTCCAGACGTTCGGCGGGCCGGCCGGTCAGATCGCGGTGATGCAGCGCACGCTCGTCGATGAGAAGCGCTGGATCGGGCAGCGCCGGTTTCTGCACGCGCTGAACTACTGCATGCTGCTGCCCGGCCCCGAAGCGCAGCAGCTGGCGATCTACATCGGCTGGCTGCTCAACGGCACCGCCGGCGGGCTGGTCGCCGGCACCCTGTTCGTGCTGCCCGGCGTGGTCGCGCTGCTGGCGCTGTCCGCGGTCTACGTCGGCTTCGGCGCCACCACCGTCGTCACCGCGCTGTTCGCCGGCCTCGCCCCTGCGGTGCTGGCGATCGTGGTGCAGGCGGTCATCCGAGTCGGCAAGCGCGCGCTGGCGCACCCGGCGCTGGTCGCGCTCGCGGTCGCCGCGTTCCTCGCGCTCGCCGCGTTCCGGGTCCCGTTCCCGGTCGTGGTGGCCGCGGCCGCGCTGATCGGCTGGGTGCTCAGCCGCGTCGCCCCGCACGTGCTGCACACCCGCGGGGGTCACGAGGGCGCGGCGGACGGGCCCGCGCCGGTGATCCCCGACGACGCGCTGCACGCCCAGCGGCCCAGCGCCGCCCGCGCGGCGAAGGTGCTCGCCGTCGGGCTGCTCGCCTGGGGGCTGCCGCTCGCCGCCGTCGCCGCGCTCACCGGCACCAGCAGCGTGTTCACCCAGCAGGGCCTGTTCTTCTCCGGCGCCGCGCTGGTCACCTTCGGCGGCGCCTACGCCGTCCTCGCCTACGTCGCCCAGCGCGCCGTCGAGGTGTTCCACTGGCTCGCCCCCGGCGAGATGGTCCGCGGCCTCGCCCTCGCCGAGACCACCCCAGGACCGCTGATCATGGTGGTGCAGTTCGTCGCGTTCGTCGGCGCCTACCGCAACCCCGGACCGCTGCACCCGTGGGTCGCGGCGTTGCTCGGGGCGCTGCTCACCACCTGGGTGACGTTCGTGCCGTGCTTCGTGTTCATCTTCCTCGGCGCCCCCTACGTCGAACGGCTCCGCGGCAACACCACGCTCTCCGCCGCGCTCACCGGGATCACCGCCGCCGTCGTCGGCGTCATCGCCAACCTCGCCGTCTTCTTCGCCCTGCACACCCTGTTCACCCGCACCGCCCACCGGGGCTGGGGGCCGGTGTCCCTCGAGCTACCCGACCCGACCAGCCTCCGCCCGCTCGCGCTCGCGATCGCACTCGCCGCCGCAGCCATGATCTTCCGGCTGGGCTGGTCCGTGCTCCGCACCCTCGGCGCCTGCGCGGCCCTCGGCCTCGCCGCCGGGCTCGCCGCGCTCGCCCTGCACTAGACCGTCCCGGAGACGCTCGTGCTGTCCTGGTCCACCATCGGCTACGGCGCCACGCTGTCCGCGCTGCTCGCCGCCGTCATCGTCTACGCCCTCACCCGCCGAGCGCGGCTGGCGGTCCTCGCGCTGGCCGCGGCGGCCGCCGGCCCGCTGGGCTGGAACGCCGTGCTGCGCGCGACCCACGCCCGCGAGTTCTTCACCGACGCGCCGCTCGTCGTGCTGCCCGCCAGCTGGCAGGACGCCGGGTCAGGCGTGCTCACCTTCACCCTCGCAGCCACCCTGCTCGGCCTCGGCCCGCTCGCCAGCGACGCCCGACGCACCCTCGCCACGGCCGCCGCCGCCGCCCTCGCCGCCTTCCTCGTCGACGTGTACCTGTACTGATCAGCAACCGAGGCCGCGAGAGCGTGGAGACGCCGGGCTCAGTGAGCAGCGTCCCGGTCAGGGATCCCTTGCGAGACGCCGGACAGCACCTGTTTGGCCGGGAAGCGATGCCTCATCACGGACCGACACGACCGACCCACACCTCCACGGAAAGGGAGATCAGCTGTCCGCACAGAGGGAGATGAACTGTCCGCCTACAGGGATCTTGGACTGTCCGCTGTCACTTTGGCTGTCAGTGACCCGTCGGGAGACTCGGGTGCATCGGGACCACCTGAACGTCGGCTCGTGGCCAGCGCGAGAGTGTCAGGACAGCTCGGCCCGGCGCCACCAGGCGACGGTCAGCGCACCGACCACCGCTGCCGAGCACGGCACGAACAGCAGGTGCCAGACCGGCACCGTGCCCAGTGTCGGCGTCGCGGACGCCACCGCCCAGAGGCCGGGCACCGCGTAGGGGAACCATCCGCCCGCTCCCGCGACCACGGCGACCTGGGCGGCCGCGACCAGCCCGACCAGCCCGCCGAACGCCGGCAGGTAGCCGCGGCCGACGCTCGCGAACAACGCGATCGTGAGCGCCGACAGGCCGGTGAGCAGCGAGAGAACCGCCAGCCGTACCAACCCTGCCAGGGCGTCGCCGTCGGGCAGACCGAGACCTGCCCCCAGGCCCACCAGCAAGGCCGCGGGGACCAGGGCGAGCGACACGCCGGTGCACCACACTGTCAGCACGGCCAGTTTTGCCGCCGCGACCGACTCGCGAGGGGTTGCGCTGCCGAAGAGCGAGGCGACGGTGCGGTCGGCGTACTCCCGGCCGAAGCACCAGGCCACCACCACGCCCATGCCGAGCAGCCCTGCACTGGCGTAGATCTGGGTCAGGGCGTCCAGGTAGCCCGCCCATCCGTCCCGGGTCACCAGCGCCTGCGCCTTCAGGCTCATCGCGTCACCGCGATCCCTGTCGGCCATCGCTAGGAACAGGACAGCGATCACCGCGGGAAGCACCAGCAGCGCCGCGGCGGTCACGCGGGGGACGCGGGAGCGGCGCAGCTTGAGCCACTCCACGACGTACGCCGCCCCCATCACGCGGCCCTCCCGGCGCCGGAGGCCAGGTCGGCCTGGTGCACCATCGCGAAGAACGCCCGCTCCAGCTCGGTGCCGCGCGGGTCGAGCTCGCCCACGATGCGACCGGCGTGAATCACAGTGATCCTGTCGGCCACGCGGGCCACCTCGTCGAGGTGGTGGGAGGAGACCAAGACTCCGGCACCGTCGGCCGCCGCACCCACGACCAGCTCGCGCAGCAGGACGACACCCGAGGGGTCCAGCGCGTTGGTGGGCTCGTCGAGGACCAGCAGCCGCGGGCGGTGCGCCATCGCGCTGGCCAGCCCGACCCGCTGGCGGTTGCCCAGCGAGAGGGTGCCGGCCCGGCGCTCGACGTAGTCCTCGAGCCGCAGCCGCGCCAGCACCTCCTCCACCGCGGTCCCTACTCCGGAGGGTGGTACGCCGTGGAGCAGGGCGGCGGCGCGGAGGTTCTCGCGCACCGTGAGCTCCGGGTACGCGAACGGCGTCTCGACCAGATGCCCCACCCCCGCCCAGTCCACCCGGCTACCCACCGTGGCGCCTAGCACCTCGACCCGGCCGGCGTCGGGGCGGACCATCCCGAGCACCAGCCGCATCAGCGTGGTCTTGCCGGCACCGTTGAGCCCCACCATGGCCAGCACCTCCCCCGCCTCTACGCACAAGTCGAGGTCGCGCACGGCGGCGACTTCACCGAACCCCCTGCCCACCGCCTTGCAGCGCAGCACCTTAGGCACGGTGATGGCCCCCTTCGGGGTCGAGGACGTCGAGCGCCTGGACCAGGCGCCGAGCAAGTGAGTCGTCGTCCTCACCCAGCGACCAGGCGAGGACAGCCGTGGTCAGGGCCGCGACCGCGGCGGCGGCGGCGACGCGTTCCGGCAGGCCCGGCCCGTCCTCACTGGGCGGTGTCAATGCCTGCGCCACGACGTCCTGAGTGGCGACGGTATTGGCCCACATGCCGGCCACGAGGGTCGGATTACCGGCTCCGATCCGCACCCGCGCGCGGACCTGCTCCTGCTCGGGAAGCTCCAGGTGCTCCACCGCGGTCCGCAACCCCCGGCATGCCCGCAGCAACGGCGGCAGGTCGCTGGGTGCGGCGGCGACCGCCGCACCCAGCGCGGGGTCGAAGGGGTCGTCGAGGACGACCGACTCCTTGGTCGGGAAATGCCGGAAGAAAGTCATGTGACTGACGCCCGCCGCCCCAGCGATCTGCTCCACGGTCGTCCGCTCGTAGCCCTGTTCGGCGATCAGCCGCAGGGCCACCTCCTGCAGGCGGTCGCGGGTCCGCTGGGCTCGGGTGCTGGGCACAAACAGAATGTTAGTCACTAACACCATCGAGTCAAGCGGAACGCGGCGGCATCGGTTCGGCGTCACCGCGGGCGCGGCGCTCACCGGTAGCGGATCCCCTGCGGGACGCGCCGCAGTCGTGGCAGAGCCTCGGAGTCGCAGGCGCGCCTTCAGAGCGTCACGTCCGAAGGCCGCTAGCGCCTACCGCCGCCAGACGGTTCTCTCGTCAGGGCAGGCCCCACCTCACGGATCACCAGCGTGGGACGTCTACATCGCAGGGGGACGAGAAGGGAGATCACATGAACAACAGCGCCTACTACAGCGTGGTTCTCGACCAACCCGTGCAGGAGGTCTGGGACACGGTGCGCGACTTCAACAGTTACCCCATCTGGGTCAACGACGTCGAGGACAGCCACATCGAAAATGATCTATCCGGCACCGCGATCGGCAGCGTACGGAACTTCGCCATGGGTGGCGCGCGCACCCGGCAGCGACTGGTGGCACATTCCGACGCGAACCGCTTCTTCAGCTACGAGAGCTGCGCACCGCTGACAATCGACGACGAGTCAGGCGCTACCCGAACCCTGCTCCAGTACCAGGGAACGCTCCAGCTCACACCGGTCGTCGAGGGTGACCGCTGTTTCGCGGAATGGTCCTCCAAGTACGGATGCCCACCTGAGGATGATGCGTACTGGGCCGATTGGTGGGCGAAATCGTTGCCGACCTGGCTGACATCGCTCAGAAATCACCTCAAGGGCCAACAGGCCTGACAACCGGCCGGACGTCTCGGTCGCGGATCCTCGTCCGAAGCTCGACGACCCCCGGGCTCCAGAGCTCAGTCTGAGGCGATGGGCGGTCGCAAGTCGCTGAGTTTGACCAGCCAGTCGTCGACGCGCCTCGCAAGTTGATCCAGCCAGTCGTCGTCAATGAAGTACGCATCGGGCACCTCCATCGGTAGAGGCGGGTGCGTCCCTCCTTGTCGGTTGCGGGGCGAGCGTGCAGCACGGCGTTGCGCTGAGACCCGATCTCCGAGAGCGCAATACCGCCGGCCTCGAGGTACGCCGCGACTGTCGGGTCTATGCACTGCGACGCATGCGCCAGGAGCTCGTGACCGAGCTTCGTGGTCGTGTTCCCGGCGAGGCTCTCCACGTTCAGTTGCGGGGGTAGTGCCCACTCAAGTCGTGGGAGATCGAAGAGGAGCAGGCCCTCGACGGAGGTGACCAAGTACGCGACGAGCCCGACCTTCGCCAAGTACTCATCCTCAGGAAGGTGCGTCCCTGGTGACATGTCGAGCAGTCTGCCGGGGCCGGGTTCCGCAAGGGTGCTGGCCCGCCAGCGAGGTGGTGGTGACCCCACGGCCGTCCAGGTGGGTCCGCCGGGGCAACCCGATTGCGCAAGGGTCCGGCCCGGCTCCTGCGCTTGATTGCCAGATGTGTCTCAAGCCGATCGGTCACCGGCCACCGATGGCATACGGGCGGCCGAGGTCATCGGAGTTCGCCTTCGTGAAGTGGCGCCGTCGCGGTGTGATCGCGTCGTTGTTGCGATGATGTCTGCTGCGTCGGTCGCGGCTTGCTGCCCGGCCCGTCGCCATTGATCTCGTGCGAGCTCTCAGGTGAGATGCTGCTGAAAGACCTGCCGCAGGGAGAGCGCTGACCGGCCGGTGAGCTGTTGCACACCGTCGCCGAGCTGGCTGAGGTAGCCAGTCCGGATCGCTTGGCCGGTACCGGTGAACAGCTCGAAGTATGCAGCGTTGTCGGGATCGGCCGAGAAGGAGGCACGGTAGCGCTCGTATTCGGCATCGTCGACGTCGTCGCGAACGACCTGACGGCCGCTGAAATCCCCGAGCAGAGCGACGTACTGCTGCGCGTCGACCAGCTCGGGGCCCGTGATGTCATAGACCTGCCCGGCCGGCCTGCTGTCGGTCAGGGCCGCGGCGGCTGCGGCGGCGCAGTCAGTCCGGGCTACGAAGGCGTGGGAGCCGTCACCCATGTTCGTCGGCCACCGACCGTCGTGGATGTATTTGGCGGCTATCTGCGCGCGCAGCTCGGCGTAGAGAGCGTTGCGGAGGATCGTCCATGCGATACCGGTCGCGCACAGGTCCTGCTCGCTCCCTGCGTGGATCTTCGCGGGCGGAAATGGGTTGGCCTCCACCGGATTGGAGACCGATGTCCACACGATGTGCTCCACGCCGGCGTTCGCGGCCGCTTCGAACGCGGCGCGATGTGCCGCGGCGGTGTCCGCCGCGCCGATGGTGCTGATGATCAGCATCCGCCGTCCTCCGATGAATGCCGCCGGAAGGCTGTCGGCCCGCTCGAAATCACCGTAGCGGACGGTGGCACCGAGCCGGGCGACGTCTCCCAGCGAGTCCGGGGAGCGCGTCACCAGGATCAGCTCGGAGGCGGCGACACGTTCGAGCAACGCCGCCACGACGAGGCGCCCAAGTGCTCCAGACGCGCCGGTGACGACAAGACCCACGAACGACCTCCGCAACGAACAGCAACCAGGACGGCAGATGGTCAGGCTATCGCTGGCTCGACAACCGACGGGATGAGCCGGCCCGGTGGACGGACCGGGTGAGCGGACGCCAACAGCCGCTCACCTGGTCGACCTTGCGTCACAGGGGATCGGGCTGCGAGACGAGCTACTCGTCCAGACGTCGGTAGACGCTGCCTCGGGATCCGACTCGAAGTACGAGGACGACAAGAGCGTCGTCGCCAACGTCATAGATGACGCGGTGGCCACCGATGCGGATGCGTCGCCACCCGGGCGACCCGGTCAACGTCACCGAACTGGGAGGTCGAGGCTCCGCGCCGAGAGCTGTGACCGCCTCAATGACGCGCCGGCGGACGGTCGGGTCAAGCTTGCGGATCTCCTTGCGGGCTGAGGGCTTCCATTCGATCGTGTAGCTCACGCGCTACGGGGGGTCCGCGCCTGGTCAGCCACGAGATCGGCGAGCACTTGCGCATGGTGCACGTTCGGTCCGTTCTCGGTGGCGGCCGCGCGGGCCGCCGCCAGATCGGCGGCGTCCTCGGCGTCCTCAAGGTCGTGGAGCACCGCGATCGGTACCAGTGCGGCGACGGCCCGGCCATGTCGGGTGAGAACGATGCGTTCGTCGCTGTAGGCGGCGCGGTTGACCAGTTCGCCAAGCTGGTCGCGGGCTTCGGTCACCCCGATTTCAGTCATATCCACAGACTACACGTTCTGTACAGTAGGAGCCTCAGGAGTGTCGCGTAGCAGGTTCCTCATGTGCGACACGGGCCGCGACGGCCGCGCGTGTGGGACGTCGGGCAGCTCGGTCAGGGTCACCGCTGCCTGTCACCGATCCTCCGCGTGGCCCGCACGGAAGCGTTGCTGGCGTGCCCGCTGCCCGCAGGGAGACTCGGCATGCCACCGTTTGGTGTTCGAGCGGGTCGTGTCGTAGAAGACCAGGCGGCACGGCGCTCGCTGGCACCGGCGTAGCCGCGCCGGATCAATCTCGCTCAGCTCGGTCACTACCTGGCGAGCCAGCCGGGATGTGAGTGTTGCGTCCTCCCAGAGCAGGCGAGTGCGCAGGCCGCCCGCGCGGTCGTGCTCGAGCTGGACACGCGCGTGGCTCGGGCTGGCGAGATCGGTCAACTGCCCGGCCGCTCGGCCGACCGGCTGGCCGGCCAGCACGCGGTCGACCAGCGCGACGAGGACGCGGTGCAGCTCCCGCAGCCCGGCCAACTCGCCCTCAGTCACCGTGGGCAGATCGAGCGCCGCGGCCGTGCCCTCACAACTAGCCAGCGGGTCGGGCCGAAATGCCGGGCCACGACCGGGTCTGCGCTCGACGGTGAGGTTTGTCAGCCGGACCAATAGCTCGGTGCTGGTCAAATGCTTCTCCTTCGGCTACGGCGGACATGAAGTCCTGCGAACCCGGGATCCGATGAACCGCGTGCGTGGACGCGTCACGAGCTGGTTGACGCGTTGCGCGTTGGGGTGCGCGGAATAGATCCGCAGCGACTCATCGGCGTCCTCCCGCGACGCCCACTCGCTGACCACCAGCAGATGGCCGGCATCGTCAAGGTCCTCGATCAACTCATGCGAGACGTAGCCGTCGAAGGTCGGCATGTCGTCCAGCCAGATCGCTTCGGTCAGCTCGCGTCCCTCGGCTCCCGCCTCCGGCGGGAAGAAGGACTCCCACACCGACAACACTGTCATCGCAACGACTCCCTTCTCGTCTTCATCAACGGGCTAGTTACATATTAGACCGTTACGCGGCGAGTTTCGAGGTTCCGAGCTTGCGTCCGTAGCCGGATCCGCTCCCGAACATCTGATCAAGTCATTCAGCCACCGACGCCACGCGCAGATCGTCGCCGCAGGCCGTTCGACGACTGGGACGGCTTCCCCGCCTCGATCTCTTGCCGGCGCAGCCTCTCGCGCGCCTCCATGCGGGAGGCGATGATCGCGTTCGGTGTTAGGCGGGCCGGCCCGGCGAGCATCGCCATCACTGCGCTTCTGCGGAGAGGCCGTGCGGTCATCGTTCGAACCCCGGTATCGGCTCGGTGATTGCGCGGTGAGGGAATGGCGCCGAGATGAGGGCTGGAATAACCCGCTTGTGAAACGGCTTCACCAGCGCGAAGTACGCACGCCCGATCGTGTCGTTGAACTGGACCTCGGTGGTGAAGGTGCCCCGCGGCAGAAGCGGATCGGTCTCGAACGTCGCCAAGAACGCCAGATGCTTGTCCGTGTCTCCGCAGACAACCCGTTCCGGTGACACCGACTGCACCACGAGCGGCCCGAACTTAGCGCCCGGCGCGAGGCAGACTGTCTGTCCGTAGTTGCGCTCCTGGGTCTTGAAGCCGAGCCGACCGACAACCGCGTCACGCATCGACAGCAGCAGGTCGAGCCATCGGGGCGCAGCCTCCAGGATCAGCGAGCAGAAGCGAGGCGCGTCCATCGGCTCCGGGAGCTCAACGGCGTACCTGTCGGCGTAGTCGACGCGCAGGACACTCATGAGCTTGATGCTCGCATGGCTTTACCGCTTGTCGATCCGCTCCGGGACGATGCCGACGATCACGTCGTCCCCAGTTGCCGTTCCCCTTGCGGATGCCTGATTGCCGGTCGACACCGTAGAATCACAGCTTCCGGTATCTGCATTGCTGGGTCGGCGGCTGCAGACGTCTCGCCTTCGGCGAGCTGCTGACAGACGAACCGCCGATCACGCCGTCGGCTTTCTGCGGAGCAGCTTGTCGAGGCGGATTGGCAGGTCCCGTATGCGGGTGCCGGTGGCGTGATGGACTGCGTTCGCGACGGCCGCGGCGGTCCCAACGATCCCGATCTCGCCGATCCCCTTGACTCCGATCCGGTTGAGGTGGGGGTCGTGTTCGTCGATCCAGTCGGCCTCGATTTCTTGAACGTCGGCACAGGCGGCGATGTGGTATTGAGCGAGGTCGTGATTGAGGTAGTCGCCGAACCGAGCGTCCATGACGCTTTCCTCGAGCAGAGCCATTCCGAGGCCCATCGTCATCCCGCCGATGAGCTGCGAGCGAGCCGTCTTCGGGTTGATGATCCTCCCGGCGGCGAAGATTCCGAGCAGGCGCGGCACGCGCACTTCGCCGGTGTCGAGGTCAACGCGCACTTCAGCGAACTGGGCGCCGAAGGCGTGCCCGGAGACCTCGTGGTCGCCTTCGATCTCGTCGGACGTGTCCGCGCTCGCCTCTGGCTGGCCGCTCTTGCGCAGCCTGCGGCACGCGTCGACGATTGCGGACCCCCACGAGGCGGTACCCATCGAGCCGCCAGCGGCGGGCGCGCGTGGGAGCACGCTGTCGCCGATCTCGACCCGGATGCGCTCGATCGTCACCTCGAGCGCATCCGCCGCGATTTGGGTGAGCGCCGTCCGGGCGCCGGTGCCCATGTCGGTGGCGTCTATCAGGATCGTGTAACTGCCGTCGGGTTCCGCGCGCGCGAGCGCCGCCGAGGGTCGTCGGTAGGCCGGGTAGGTCGAGGCGGCCACACCGGTACCGACGAGCCAGCTGCCGTCGACGTGGCTTCGGGGAACGGGGTCGCGAGCTTCCCAGCCAAAGCGGGAGGCACCCTCGCGCAGGCAGGCGACGAGGTTGCGGCTGCTGAACGGGACGCCGGTCTCGGGTTCGACATCGGGTTCGTTGCGGATCCGCAGCTCGATTGGATCGAGATCGCAGGCGATCGCCAACTCGTCGATCGCCGACTCGAGCGCGAACATGCCCGGGCACTCGCCCGGGGCGCGCATAAACGCGGGCGTGGGGACGTCGAGGCGCGCCAGCCGATGCGTCGTGCGCCGGTTGGGCGCGGCGTACATGATCCGGGTGGCGACCGCGGTTTGCTCGGCGAACTCGGTCAGCGTCGAGGTCTGCGAGACGGCGTCGTGGGCGATCGCCGCCAGCCGGCCGTCGTTGTCCGCGCCCAGCCGAAGCCGCTGGATCGTGGGAGTTCGGTAGCCGACGACGGCGAACATCTGCTGCCGGGTGAGCGCGACTTTCACCGGCCGCCCTGTCAGCTTTGCGGCCATCGCGGCGAGGATCTGCGGGGGGTGCGCCCCCACTTTGGCGCCGAAGCCGCCACCGACATGCTCCGCGATCACGCGCACCTGCTCGGGGGCAAGCGCGAACACCCGGGCCACCCCCTCTTGGATCGCATGCGCGCCCTGGTTCGAGTCGTAGAGCGTGAGCCGCTCTTCCTCCCACAGCGCGACCGTCGCGTGCGGCTCCATCGGGTTGTTGTGGTAGGCGGGCGTCGTGTAGGTGTGGTCGAGCTTCACCGCTGCCGAGGTAAAGACCGCCTCGAAGTCTCCAAGCTCGCTGTCGGACTGATAGCCGCCGTTCACCTGGTCGGGGCGGAGGAGGTCGGGACGGTCGAGGTCGAGCTCGACGTCGTGGGCCTGCTCCGCGTATTCGATCTGGACGAGCCCGGCGGCCTCGCGCGCGGTCTCGAAGCTCTCGGCGACGACGGCCGCGACGAACTGGCCGCGATAGGCGACCGCGGTCGACTGGAACAGGAATAGCTCGCCGTCGTCGACGGGCGTCAGTCGGAGCGTATTCTCGTGTGAGAGCACGGCGAGCACACCGGGCGCGGCGAGCGCCGCGGCCCCATCGATCGCGCGGATCTCGCCCCTTGCGATCGCCGCCTGGATCGGTGCGGCGTAGGCGACCCGATCCACCTCGTACTCGTATGCGTAGAGGGCCTCGCCGGTTACTTTTTCGCGGCCTTCGAGCCGGTCGAGCGAGGCGCCGACTGCCGGGGTCTGGGCAACCGTCATTGCCCCCCCGCCAGATCGGCCAGGGTTCGGACGAGCAAGTTGCGGGCGAGTGGCAGCTTGAAGCTGTTGTCGCGCAGCGGTCTGGCCTCCGCGAGCTCCGTCTCGGCGGCATGCGCGAAGTTCTCGGTCGCCGCGGGGGCGCCTCGTAGCGCGGCCTCGGCCTTCGCCGCCCGCCAGGGGACGTGGGCGATGCCGCCGAGCGCGAGCCGCACGTCGCGGACGACGCCGTCGCGAACGTCGAGGGCGGCCGCCACCGACACGACCGCGAACGCGAACGAGGCCCGATCGCGCACCTTGCGGTAGCGCGAGCACACCGCGAAGTCGAGCCGCGGCAGCTCGACCGCCGTGATCAGCTCACCGCGTTCGAGCACGGTGTCCCGCTGCGGCTGGTCACCCGGCAGCCGGTGCAGGCCCGGCATCGGGATCCTCCTCGATCCGCTCGGCCCTTGGACGTGCACGACGGCGTCGAGGGCGGCCAAGGCGACGGCCAGGTCCGACGGATGCGTCGCGACGCACGCCTCCGATTGGCCGAGGATCGCGAGGTTGCGGTGCTCGCCCTCGCGCGCCGGACAGCCGGATCCCGGCTCGCGCTTGTTGCACGGCTTCGTCACGTCCTGGAAATAGGCGCAGCGCGTGCGCTGCAGCAGGTTGCCACCGGTGGTTGCGACGTTCCGGAGCTGGCCGGAGGCACCGGCAAGCAGCGCCTGCGCAAGCACCGGGTAGCGCTCCCGGACACGGCGATCGGCGGCGAGGTCGCTGTTCCGAACCGTCGCGCCAATCCTCAACCCGCCGCCTGGGAGCTCCTCGATCCGATCGAACGGAAGCCTGCTGACGTCGACGAGCGCCGCCGGCCTGGCGACCCCGAGGCGCATCAAGTCCACGAGGTTCGTGCCGCCGCCGAGAAACATCGCCGTCGGAGCTTCGGCCAATGCCGCCACCGCGCCCGAAGCGCTCACGGCCTGCTCGTACCGGAACGGCCTCAACGAGCAACCTCCTGAATGGCCCGAACGATGTTCACGTAAGCGCCGCAGCGGCAGAGGTTGCCGCTCATCCGCTCGCGGATCTCTTCGGCATCGAGCGCGATTCGCTGCGCGGTCAGATCCTTGGTCACAACGCTCGGCAAGCCAGCGTCGACCTCGCCCAGCATTCCAACAATCGAGCAGAGCTGACCGGGCGTGCAGTAGCCGCACTGGAAACCGTCGTGCTCGATGAACGCCCGCTGGATGGGATGCAGGTCGCCGTCTTTGGCAATCCCTTCGACGGTGACGATTTCCGCACCTTGGTGAGCGACCGCGAGCGCCAGACAGCCATTCACCCGTCGCCCGCCAACCAGCACCGTGCAGGCACCGCACTGACCGTGGTCGCAACCCTTCTTCGCCCCGGTCAGCCGGAGCTGCTCGCGCAGCAGGTCGAGGATCGTCGCACGCGTGTCGACGACCAGCCGGTGCTTCAGCCCGTTCACCGTGAGCCCCAACTCGACTTGGTAGAGAGCCTCGCTTGTCAACAGGACAACCGTCGGTCAGAACGGTGCCGGGCGGACGGGCTGGCCGGCGCTCGTCGAGCGGGTGCCCCCGGTGTACGGGTGGGCAATCTTGACATGCCTTCACCGTACAATCCAACTAGATGGTTGGCAACCTTCCAGTTGGCTGCGGGCGGGCTAGGCTCCCGTCATGGCCAGGGACAGCGCCGAGACGCGTGCCCGCCTGCTGACTACCGCGCGCGAAGAGTTCACCGCGCACGGCCTTGCCGGTGCCCGGGTCGATCGCATCGCAGCCCGGGCCGGAGTCAACAAGCAACGCATCTACGGCCTCTTCGGAAGCAAGGACAAGCTGTACGAGTCGGTCATCAGCACCGTCCTCGATGAACACGTCGCCGCGCTCGGCCTGCCCACCGACAATCCAGCCGACTACGTCGGGCGAGTCTATGACTTCCACCACGAGCACCCTGAGCTGCTGCGGCTGATGCAGTGGGAAAGTCTGGAGTACGGCCAGCGCCAGCTACCCAACGAGGAGCGTCGCGCCGCCTACTACGCCGAGAAGGTCGACGCGCTTGCCACCACGCTCGACGCCCGCCCCGACCGCGACACTGCCGCGACACTGCTGACCCTCATCGGCCTGGCCGCCTGGCCGCATAGTCTTCCCCAACTGACGCGGCTCATCCTCGGGCCCTACGTCGATGACCCCGAAGCCGCCCACAGCTTCCTGCGTGAGCGCGTTGTGGCCTTCGCCGCCCACGCGCTCGACACCATCAGCCGGGCCTCGGCCTCGACGGCAGTCCCGTAGCCCGATCCGCTCCCGAACATCTGATCAAGTCGTTCAGCCACCGACGCCACGCGCAGATCGTCGCCGCAGGCCGTTCGCTCTACGGGACCCCAGCGCTGCCCCGCGCTTGGTCATTGTCGGTGCGGGGTTATGGCGTAGCCGGTGGGGTGCTGCCCGTGTGCGCCATGGAGCCGAAGCCGGCGCCGGTACGCCACACGTTGCGCAGCTCGAGCTCCGTCAGGCGCCATCCGGCATGGGTGCGGGTCGCGAGTGCCCGCAGGACCCCGCCGGCGACGAAGTAGGTCTCGAGGGAGTGCGGGTCGCTTTGCTCGTATTCCCATAGGTGCATCGCGATGAGGTTGGCGCGAACCCGTGCTGTGTCTCCCGCGACGTCGAGGACGTGATCTGTGATCACATGGTGGGTGGCGCGGAACCGAGCGAAGCTGGCGGTCTGCCCTGACAGGATCTCTCGCGGACTCACCATGGCCGAGCCGTTGGGTCGCACGAGGCGTCCTTCGTCACTGAAGCTGGCTTCGACGCTTGCCAGGTCTAGACGCTTGTCATCGACCGCGCCGAAGTACCTGCTGAGCAGTTCAATGATCGCGTAGCGATCGGTCGCATCGTCTTCCGTCATGCCGACCAGGGTGCCTCACCCCGCGTGCCTGACCCCACCGCGGTTACCAACACCGGGACCATCCGACAGCTAGACCTCCGACCGGAGCCGACGGCGACGCCCCCAGCGCACCGGAGGGGTGACGCACGGGTCGAGCCGGCTACTCAGGGCCGAGCTCGGCCCGTCCCACGTGACGATCGTCCAGCGGTCACCACGGGCGTCACCGTCTAGTCAGGCGGTCGGTGCCGTCCAGTTGGCGGAACGGCCACTGATCGCAAGAAGTCGTCCCCGGTGCAGCCGGTGGCCGTGCCACATAGCGCTGCGAGAACCGCACCACATACCGCTGAAGGGCTCACGCCCCGCCCCCAGAGGACGGCTGTTGCTCGGTCCCCTTCGGCACGACGAAGGTGTCGCCCCGCCTGAGGACGACGGTGGTCTCCCGACCGCCCGGCTCGCGCAGGTGACACGTTGAAGTCCCCGTCGAGGACGAGGAAGAACTCGTCGGTGTCCTCATGCACGTGCCACACATGCTCGCCGAGGGTGTGTGCGATGCGGACGTCGTAGTCGTTCATCCGGGCCACGATCCGCGGCTGTACACCTTCTTCGAAGGAGGCCAACGCAGCGGTGCGGTTCACGGGGGACGGGGTCATGGGTTCAGTAATCCCTGTGCGCAGCGATCGTCGGCCGGCCCTCGGTGGACGTCGGGGGCGGGTGCAACTAACCCGGCCGCTGGGTCGCCCGGATGCGCGCCCTTGCCGAGCGCCCACCGAGCCAAGATCTCATGCCGGACCGAGGAGCCCAGGTGGCTGCGCACCAGCTCCAGCTCCGTGGCGGCCCACGGCGGACCGGCGTACGCCGACAGGCCGCGAACGATCGACGTGACGTCGACGCCGCCCGACGGCCGGGCGCGGGCGAGGGTGAGGTGCGGGGAGAAGCGGCGGTCCTCCACCGGGATGCCGCTGCGCCGAGCCGCGGCTGAGACGGCCCCCGCCAACCGGGTCACCGCGGGACGGTCTCCGGCCAGGCCGACCCAGAGCACCCTGGCGCGGTCGGCACGGCGGGGGAAGGTGCCGGCATGCTCGAGCGAGAGCGCCAGCCCACCGGCACGGCCGGCGGCACGCGCCAGCCGCGGGGTCAGCTCGGCGTACCGGCGCTCGTCGACCTCGCCGAGGAACGCCAGGGTGAGGTGCCACAGGTCCGTAGGGGTCCAGCGCAGCTGCCCGCGCCCCGAGCCCAGGGTCGCCAACCGCTCCTGCAGGTGCGCTCGCGCCTCCGGCGGTGGTCGGAGGGCGACGAAGAGCCTCACTCCGTAGCGACCGCCAGGTAGCTGCGGAGCAGGCGGACGGCAGCCGGGTCACCGGAAAGCTCGACCGCGTCGTCCGGGGCCCGGCCCCACAGCCACAGCAGTACGCCGGCGGGTGCCCCGCTGACGGTGCCGGCCGCATCGCCGTCCCCTCGAGACAGCTCCACCGAATTCGGCCCGAGTGTGACCAGCCACGACCGGTGCCCCGCGGAGATCTGCACCCGCTCGCCCGAGCCCGGCGTGGGCCGCGGCTCGTCGCCCCAGTCACCGGAGAGGAAGCAGTCGAGCACCTCGTCGATGCCGTCGACCGCGAGGTCGTCCTCGACCATCGAGGAGCGAGCGGCGGCGAGCTCGGCGTCGACACGGTGGATCACCGTCTCCTGCGCCATCCGCCGGTACCAGAAGCCCGCTGTCTGGTCGGGTGGCCACCAGGTCCAGTTCGGGGTCGAGGGGTCTGTGGACCTCAGCACCTGCAGGAGGTCGGCCAGCCCCTCGTCGTACCACTCGATGAGGTGGTCGTCGGCCGGCGGCTCGGGGGCCTCGAAGTCGGGCCGGGTGCTCAGGCGCTGGCGCACCACCTCCCCGCGCGCCCGATGCACGCCACCGGTATGCGCTACCAGATCTCGCACGCTCCAGCCGGGACATGAGGGGACCGGGGTGTCGAATGGGAGGGGCCGCGCTGCCTCCGACAGCAGCGCGCCGTCCGAGGCCAGGTTGTCGAGGTATCCGGGGAAGTCCATGGCGGCACCCAACCACCCACGGACGACAGTCCGCCAGGCAAAATTGGGGTCAGGCCGAGCGGGCCTCGTCCAGCGCCGGCGCCTCGGGCACCGGTTCGACGTAGACGTGCGGACGGCCGTGGAGCTGCGTGACGACCCGCAGGCGCCGGGCCCGCAGCAGCGCCCAGCCGACCAGCAGCGTGGCCACGGACGAGACCAGCCCACCACCAATGAGGCTCCATCGGGCGCCGTAGGTCTCCGCCAGCCAACCGATGACCGGCGCACCGACCGGCGTACCGCCGAAGAAGACCAGGATGTAGAGTGCCATAACCCGGCCACGCATGGCCGCGGACGAGGCCAGCTGCAGGCTCGCGTTCGTGGCGGTCGTGAAGGTGAGAACCGCGACCCCCGTCGGGATGAGCAGCAGCAGGAACGAGAGGTACGTCGGCATCAGGCCGACCGCGATCTCGAGCAGCCCGAAGACCAGGGCTGCACCGAGCAGCATCCGCTGCCGGGGGATCCCGCGCCGGGCCGCGAGCAGCGCCCCGATCAGCGAGCCGAACGCCAGGGCTGCGCCGAGCAGCCCGTAAGACCCGGCCCCGCGGTGGAAGACCAGCTTGGCGACCAGTGCGGTGGTGATCTGGAAGTTCAGCCCGAAGGTGCCGATGACCGCCACCAGCACGATGGGCCAGAGCAGCTCGGGGCGTCTACGGACGTAGGCGAGCCCCGCCCGCAGCTGGCCGGGAGCCCGGGCGACCGGCGTGGACAGGTGCAGATCGGCCGACCGGATCCGCATCAGGCTGACCAGCACCGCCAGGTAGGTCAAGGCGTTGACCACGAACACGGGGCCGGTGCCGAACGCGTTGATCAACAGTCCGGCCGTGGCCGGACCGAGGACGCGCCCGGAGTTGAAGGTCGCGCTGTTGAGGCCGACGGCGTTGGGCAGCTCGTCCTTGCCGACCAGCTCGACGACGAACGCCTGCCGGGTCGGGGTGTCGATGACGCTGGCCAGGCCGAGGGCGAAGGCCAGCGCGTAGACGTGCCAGAGCTCGACGCCGCCGGAGATGGTCAGTACGCCGAGCAGCAGCGCCTGCAGTCCCATCGCCACCTGGGCGATGATCAGCAGCCGGCGCTTCGGATAGCGGTCGGCGAGCACGCCGCCGTACAGCCCGAAGAGCAGCATCGGCAGGAACTGCAGCGCGGTCGTGATGCCGAGCGCGGTGCCCTTGTCGTGCGCGAGGTCGAGCACCAGCCAGTCCTGGGCGGTGCGCTGCATCCAGGTGCCGGTCAGCGAGATCAGCTGACCGCTCGCGAACAGCCGGTAGTTGCGGATGCGCAGGGAGGAGAAGGCGGGGCTCACGACCGGGCCAGCCGTTCCAGCACGGGAGCGGCTGCGCGCAGCAGCGCGCGCTCATCCTCGGGCAGCTCGTACAGGCGCCTGGACAGCCACGCGTCGCGCCGGCGCCGATCCTCGCGGAGCAGGGTGCGGCCGCGTCCGGTCAGCGAGACGACGGCCTGGCGGCGGTCGGTGGGGTGCGGGCTGCGTTCGACGTACCCCTGCTCCTCGAGCGCCGCGACCACCCGGGTCATCGACGGCGGCTGCACCTTCTCGTGGGCCGCCAGGTCGCCCGGGCTGAGGGCGCCGTGCCGGTCGAGCGTCGACAGGGTGGCGAGCTGGGTCAGCGTGAGGGAGGCCTCGCTGCGCTGGGAGCGGAGCCGGCGGGCCAGCCGCATCACCGAGAACTGCAGCGCGCTGGAGAGCGCGGCATCGGCGGCGGTGAGTGTCGGCATGTGCTTAGCATAACTCATAAGCCGTGCTAACTATTTCCGGCGAGGAACGAGGGCGTCGTCGAGGACCCGCGACCGCCTCCGGCCGGTAACGTCGGCCGGTGGCCCGACCGCCGCGCCGACCAGACCCGGCGCCGCTCGAGACGGACGACGTGCGCGTCGTGGCGATCGGTACGGCGGTGTGGGCGCTGCTGTTCCTCGGTCTGCTGCCGTTCCGGGAACGGCTGGCCGACGCCGGGCACGGCTGGTGGCTCTGGACCTGCCTGGTCGGCACGTTGCTCGGGCTGGTCGGCGTCGCGTACTGCCGCCGCCGGCGCGCCGCCATCTCGCGAACGCGAGCCCGGGCCGCCGAGGCGGCCGAGCCGCCGCTGCGTGAGCCGCTCCCCTGAGCTACCCGTCCAGATCGGCGTCGTCGAGCAGGGAGGGGAGCGCGGCCGGGTCGCGCAGCACCGCGGCCAGGGCCCACCGGTCCGCCCAGCGCCCGGCCGTCCAGGCCAGTGCGGCCGCCAGCCCGTCAGCCTGCGCGTGCACCACGCCGTCCACCACCCGCCATGGCGCCGGCGTCGGACGCCCGTCGGCGTCCGCGACGAGCAGCTCGTCGTGCTCGGCGTACGCCGCCGGCAGCCCGCCGACCAGCTCCCGGGCCACGGCCGGCACCGGCCGCTGCTGGCCGTCGGAGCGGACGGCGTACGCCGCCAACTCGCCGGTGAGGGCGACATCGAGCAGGTCGGCGACCGCCCGGGCGACCGACAGCGGCGCCGGTACCACGGCCCGCGCCCTGAGCAACGGGCGGAGGTCCGGCGCATCCAGGACGACGGCGTCCTCGGGTGCCACCACGACCAGCCGGCCGTCGCGGACCGCTCGCACCCGGTCCGGCCCGCCGGCGAAGCCGGTCGCGGCGAGCCGGGCATGCAGCTCCCGCACGGCGTAGCGGGGCACCTCACGCGCTGGGTCCCCGAGCCGGTCCAGCACGTCGGCGGGATCGGCGTCCTCGAGGCCCGCGACGACGCCGAGCGCACGAAGCCAGCCGAGGTCGTGGCCCGCCGGCGCCTCGTCGTACAGACCCGCGAGCAGCGGGTCGGCACCGGGGAGCCGCAGCTCAGCCGGTCGGCGGCCGGCGAGGACCCGATGGGTGGACAGCCACCAGGCGGTGTAGGACCGCAGCGCCACCCGTCCGCCGGCCGGCAGCAGCGCCAGCGCCGGTTCGGTGACCGCGGCCCGCAGCGGTGCCTCGGCCAGCAGCGCGAGCGCCTGCTCCCAGCGGTCGGCTCGCACCAGCTCCAGGTCGCGGACCGCCACCAGCTCGGCCAGCACCGACGGCAGGTCCGCCGGTGGCAGCGCCGCCCGCGCCACGGCCACCCACTCCGACTCGGCGTCGAGGTCGTACGCCGGTTCGAGCGGCACGTCGGCCGCCCGCAACACCGCGAAGGTGGCCAGCACGCCCACGGCGGCGAGTGCCTCGGCTCCCCAGCGATCGACCAGCCCGGCGTCGGCCATCCCGAACGGGGCGTCCTCATCCATCACGGCAGCCAGCGGCCCACCGGGCAGCAGCAGCTCGCCGGCGGGGTACCACTCACCGTCGGCGCCGGGCAGGGCCAGCTCGGCGAGCTCCGGCATCTCACCGGCGCTCAGCCCGGCGGCGCGCACCAGCGTCAGCACCGCGTCCGCGATCGGCTCCGGGTCCTCGTCGTCGTACGACGCCGCGACCGCGGCCCGCACCCGCGGGTGCTCCAGCACCGCCCGCGGGGTGGCCTCCACCGCGCCGAGCAACGGCAGCAGCGCGCTGGTCGCGTCGGGGTGCGCCACCCGCAGCCCGAGCACGGTCAGCACCGGGGCGGGGACCTCAGGACCGGGCAGCAGGACGCCACGCGGCCCGCTCGCCACCCCTCCATCGGCCAGCGGAACCGGCAGCGCACCCAGCGCGTCCCGCTCCGGCCCGCCCAGGTGGGACTGCGCGATCGCGTCGTAGAGCGCCCGCCACCAGCCGGGCTCCCGCGACAGGCCGGCCAGCAGCTCGACGAGGTCGGCCGGGCCGACGCGCCGTACGCCGAGCACCGCGAGCGGCCCGATTCGGGCGGCCTCGTCGGCCGGCAGCAGGCCGGAGAGCACCGGCGTGAGTACGTCGACAACCGGCGGAGCCAAGTCGAGGGCGACCGCGTCGGCCGGCCGCAGCCGGATCGCCGCGTCCTCCACCGCCGGCAGGAACGGCATGCGCACCAGCCGGTCGAGGATCCCCCGCCGCAGGACCGCCTCCACCTCCCCCGCCGCGAGTCCGGCCGGGACCAGGTCCAGGGTCGAGGGAACGGGCGGCAGCTCGGCCACCAGGTCGGCGTACGCCGCCGCCGCCTGCGCCAGCAGGAAGTCGCGCAGGGCTCCGGGCGCCACCTGCCGGCGCGACGGGTCGAGCGGGAGGGAGGCGGCGAGCACGGCGGGGAGCGACAGCGGCTCGTCGGTCGGCGTCGGCGCGTGGACGACGGCCGGCACGGTCCCCGGCAGCGGCACCGGCGCCCCGGCCTCGTCGACGGGGAGCGCCCACGACACCGACCACGCGGGTCGCTCCCGCTCCTCGACGGGGCGGTCGGCCAGCAGCTCCGGGGCCAGGACGCCGGACCGGGACAGCACCCGCCAACGGGTCCGCTCGGCGTCGTCGTCCACCACCACATCGGTGCCGTCGCGGGCGGCAGCGAGCCGGCGCACCCGGCCGTCGATCTCGATCTCGACCTCGGCCAGGCCCGGCAGGACCAGCAGCAGCGTCGGGTCGACCTCGTCCAGGAGCCGCCGGGCGTGCGCGGCGGCATCGGCGTCGCGCAGCGGCAGGACCACCGCCGTGTCGTAGCCGGCCGGCGGCGTCCCGGCAGCCGGCCACGGCAGCCGCAGCACCGGGAGGCGGCCGCCGCGCCGGGCCAGCTCGGCCGCGAGCTCGGGTAACCCACCCACGGCGTTCGCCGCGTCCGAACGTGACCAGCGCACCCCACCGGAGCTCGAGTGGACCGCCGGCTCGTCGGTCACCGCCAGCACGGCCGCGAAGCCGACACCGAACCGGCCGACCGACCCGCCGTCCCGCTTGGCCGAGGCACGCAGCGTGCTCAGCGCGGCGACGCCCGCCGCCTCGAGCGCGGTGCCGGTGTTGGCCGCCACCAGCACGTCGCCCGCCAGCCGAAGACGCAGCCGACCGGGTACGCCGGCCCGCCCGGCGGCGTCGGCGGCGTTCTGGGCCAGCTCGACGACGAGCCGGTCGCGGTAGCCCCCGAGCGCGAGGTCGTCCTCGGCGTTCGCGTCCTCCCGGAAGCGTGCCGACGAGGCGGCCCAAGCCGCGAGAACGCGAGCCCGCAGTGACGCGGTGTCGAACGGGTCGATCAGCTGTGCCCGAGCGGCTCGCCCGGCTCGGCGTCGTCCACCGAGCCGGCCGGGGGCGCCACCGCCACGGCGGGGGGGACGACGCCCACCTCCTCGTACCGGTAGTCGTCGACCAGCGCCGCGATGCGGTCCGCCGTCGGCGCACCCACGACCGCCTGCGAGTGCGCGCCGCAGCCGTGGTCCGCCGAGACCACCCGTCCGTCGTCGGGCGCGAACTCGTTGGCACAGGCGCCGAAGAGCGGGCCCAGCCCGCCAACGAGCCGGACGTAGAAGCCGCAGGTGCCGCAGGGGGCGGGGGCCACGAGGGCGATCGGCGCCGCGGGTCCCGCCGACCCGTCGTACCACCGGTCCGCGGCGTCGTCGCGACCGTCGATCGTCAGCACCCGGACCCGGCCGAACCCCAGCTCGAGCGCGACCGCCTCCTCCTCGGGGTCGTCCCCGGCGGCGTACGCCGGAGCCAGCCGCTCGTCGTCGACCGCGGTCACCAGCAGGTCGCCGATGCCGAGGTCGCCCGGGCGGACCCGCTCGCTCCACGGCACCCACTCGGGTGCGAGCAGCGCACCGTCGCCGGGCAGCAGGACCACCTCGTCGACGGTCACCGCTCGCGCCCGCGACGCCCGCGCGACGGTCACCGCCCAGCGCCAGCCGGCATAGGCCCGGTCGGTCGATGCGAAGAAGTGGGTGCCCAGCCGGTCGGCCTCCGCGACGAACCCCTGGTGCTCGCCCACCGGGCCGCCGGCCTGCGCCTCGGCTGCCGATCGGGCCAGGTCGGTCGCGCCGGCGCAGGCGTCGTCGACGGCGGCGCGAATCCGGGTGGCCTGGGGCATGGGAAGGAGTGTCCCGCATGTCCGGGCCGCGTACGACACTGGCTCCGTGCCGTCCGCCGGTTCCTCCCGGGTCGCCGGGATCTCGCGCGCGGCGGCCGGGGGTTCCCGGGCAGTCGCGGGCCGGGTCGGCGCCGGCGCGCGCTGGCTGCGGCGGCGCACCCGCGCGCACGGAGCGGGCGAGAGCGGGCTCGCCCACCTGCTCGAGCTGCAGGCCGTGCAGAGCGCCGGCGACGCCCTGGTCGCGGTCTCCCTTGCCGGGACGCTGTTCTTCGGCGTACCGGTGGGCGAGGCCCGGGGCAAGGTCGCGCTCTACCTGCTGCTGACGATGGCGCCGTTCGCCCTGCTCGCGCCCGTCATCGGACCGGCGCTGGATCGGCTGCGCCGGGGGCGCCGGGTGGCGATGGCGGCCACCCTGCTCGGCCGGGCACTGCTGGCCTGGGCGATGGCGCGGGCGCTGGTGACCGCCAACCCGCTCGCGCTATACCCGGCGGCGTTCGGCGTCCTCGTGCTGTCCAAGGCCTACGCCGTTGCCCGCGGTGCGGTGATCCCGCGGGTGCTGCCGCCCTCGATCGGGCTGGTGCGGGCCAACGCCCGGCTGACTCTGGCCGGGCTGCTGGTCGCCGCGGTCGCCGCCGGGCTCGGGGGCGGGGTCTCGGCCCTGTTCGGTCCGGCCTGGTCACTGCGGCTGGCGGCGGCAGTGTTCCTCGGCGCCAGCTTCCTCGCCCTGGCGCTGCCCGCCCGCGTCGACGACGCCGAGGGGCAGGACCCGCGCGGTCCCGATGCGCCCGCCCGGGTCACGGCGGCCGGGCCGATGGCCCGGCTCGGTGCCGGTGCCGGCCCGGTGGTCGGCACCGCCTTGGGTGCCGCCGCCGCCAGCCGCGCGCTGAGCGGCTTCCTCACGCTGTTCCTGGCGTTCCTGGTGCGCACCCACCCCCTCGGCGGGCTACGCGGTGGTCCGGCGCTGGGCCTGATCATCGCCGCGGCGGCCGCCGGCGGGCTCCTGGGCACCGGCCTGGGCGCCCGGCTGCCCAGCCGCCGGCCCGAAGCGCTGGTGCGCCTTGCCGCGGGCGGCGCCACCCTCGCCTGCGCAGCCGGCGCCGTGCTGTTCGGTCTCGTCGCCGTCGCGGTGGTGGCCATGGTCGCCGGGCTGGCGCAGTCGCTGAGCAAGCTGGCTCTCGACGCGCTGATCCAGCGGGAGGTGCCCGAAGCCGTCCGCAGCTCCGTGTTCGCCCGGTCCGAGACGACCCTGCAGCTGTCCTGGGTGCTCGGCGGCGCGATCGGGATCGTGCTCCCGCTGAATGGCCGGCTCGGGCTGGGGCTGGCCGCGCTCGCCCTGGCCGCCGCCTTCGTCGGCACGCTGCACGGCGTACGCCGGCGGCCGCGAGTCATTCGCGCGTCCTGACCGGGTCCAGGAGTCAGGTCAGAACAGCTAGTGCTCGAGCTCGCGGGCGACGGCGTGCACGACCTCGGCGACCTTTCGGCTGGCTCGCCGGTCCGGGTAGCGGTCCCGGCGAAGGTCGTTCTGAACTTCGTCCAACAGCCGGATCATGTCCTCGATCATGCCGTGCAGCTCGTCCGGGGGGCGGCGCGGTGACTCCGGAGGCGGCGGGACCAGCGACGGCACCGGGTCGATCAGCCGTACCGACAACGCCTGCTCACCCCGGCGGCCCTCGCCCACGCCGAACTCCACCCTCGCACCGGGCTTGAGAGCGGTCACGCCGCCCGGCAGTGCCGAGGAGTGCACGAAGACGTCACCGCCGTCGTCCCGCGAGAGGAAGCCGAAGCCCTTCTCGGTGTCGTACCACTTGACGTTGCCGGTAGGCACTGCAACCTCGGAGAATGCGCAGGGAAGGGGCCCGCGGTGGCCCGCGGCGGTCTAGGCTAGCGGCCCCGGAGCAGTTCGCCCAACGCCGAATAAGCCCGGCCGGCTCAATTCGATCCCAGCATCCGCCGACAACGCCAGCCAGGGTCACCTCTCTCGGGGGCAAGCAGTGAGCGAGCAGCTCGGCACGAACGCCACGCCGGAGCCGGTTCCGGACATCGTCGAGCCGGCATCGCGGCGGCGGCGGGGCAGCGCGGCGACCATCGCGGCCGTGGTCGCCGCCGTTCTAGTGATCATCGGTGGCGGCGTGGGGCTCGCGGCGTACCGGTCGCTGTCCGGCGGCGGTGCGCAGCCGGAGAAGTACGCTCCCGCGTCCGCCTTCGCCTTCTCCAAGATCGACTTAGACCCTGCGGCCTCGCAGAAGCTGGCGATCCGCCGGTTCGCGGACAAGTTCCCGTCCTCGCCCACCCGCAAGGGCTCCGGGGACCTGCGGGACCAGTTCCTCCGCAAGATCTTCGAGGGCACGCGCAAGGTCGACTACGACCGCGACATCAAGCCCTGGCTCGGGGACCGGGCGGGGGTGGCCGGCTTCGTCGTCGACGGCAAGCCGCAGGCAGAGATCATCTTGCAGTACAAGGACAAAGAGAAGGCGCGCCGCGGGCTCGACAAGCTGGTCGCCAGCGGTGGGGGCTTCCACTACTCCCTGCAGGATGACTACGCCGTCCTGGCCGACAAGCAGTCCGTCGTCGACGCGGCGGTCCGCGAGGCGGCCCGGTCCAACCTGGGTGACGCCGGTGCCTACCGCAAGGACGTCGGTGAGCTGACCGGCTCCCAGGTCATGACCGCCTGGGTGGACATCGAGCGGTCGGTGACCGTGGCGCGCGAGAACGGCGCGGGCAGCAACCGCCTGCCGCCCGAGGTGGTCGACCAGGCGAAGGGCCGGCTCGCCCTCGGCCTGCATGCCGGCGACGACTACCTCGAGTTCGAAGGGGCCACCTTCGACACCCCGACGACCTCGGCCACCGGCGCGACCGCCGACCAGATCCGGCGGCTGCCCGACGGGACGCTGGCGGCGCTGTCCCTCGGCGACCCCGGCAAGGCCGTGACATCGGCGTTCGACCGGCTAAGGGGGACGCCCGGCTTCGAGCAGATCCAGTCCAACCTCGACTCCATCCAGCAGGAGACCGGCCTGAAGCTTCCGGACGACCTCGCCACCCTGCTCGGGCGCTCGGCGGTCGCCGCGCTGGGCAGGCTCCCCACCGGGGGCGGCATGCCCGAGGTCGGCCTGCGCAGCACGCCGACCGACCCGGGCGCCGGTCGCAAGATTGCGGAGCAGATCGCCGCGCTGGCCGGGCGGTCCGGCGGCGTCACGGTCGAGACCCGCCAGGCCGGTGACGACGTAATTCTTGCCGTCGGGCAAGGGTACGCCGGACGGCTCGCAGATGGCGGCAAGCTTGGCGAGAGCAGGCTCTTCCGGACGGCGATGGGCGAGCTGCCCGACAAGGTGAGCCTGGCGGCCTTCTTCGACCTGGGAGCTCTCCTTCGCGACGTGCCCCGCAACGCCGAGGACGCCCGCCACCTGCGGGCGATCGGGATGTCGGTTCATCAGGACGGCAAGAGCTCGAAGCTGCGGATCCGGGTCGTCGCCGGCTGACCGGCTGATTGCCAACCCTTGATCGACCCGATTAGGAAGGTGTGACGGTCGGGTAAGGGGTACCCGCCGCACTTCCCGGAGGGGGAAAGCATGCTCAAGAGGTTCGGCGTCCTGATGATCGGCCTGGTCACGCTGCTGGGGCCCGGTGTCGCCCTGGCGACACCGGCATCGGCAAGCACCGGCACGGTTCGCACCGCACCAGCCGGTCCGACACTGATGTCGAGGACGTTCTGCAACTCCAGCGGCTCCTACTGCATGACCGTCAACTACCGGTCGGTCAGCGGCGGGATCTACGTGACGACCATCACGTCAAGGGGGCGTACGACGGGGCCGGGCTGCGCCAAGGAGTACGTCGTCGTCAACGGCAGCTACACCCGGGGCACCAACCGGATCTGCTACGGGCGCGGTGACATCCTCACCACCCGCCACGTCATCGAGACGAAGTTCCGCTGCGGCACCACGGTCCTGGTCGACTGGCGCGGCACCAACGCGCCGGTGGGCCGACCCGGCTTCAGGGTCTCCTGCTAGTAGCGACCACTGGAAGGAGGGGGTGGCCACCGGTCCACCCCCTCCTTCTTTGTCACCATCGCCTCTGTGACCATCGCCGCCCGTCGCCAGCGGGTCGTTCATCGAACCGGAGCGGAAACCCCGCGGGTCGACCTCCACCGTGTCGAAGCCGTCGACCTCCACCAGCAGCTCCGGACGCCCGGCCAGCACCTCGACGAGCGCGGCATCCACCTCCACCCGCGCGTGGGCCGCTCCCAGGTCACGCACCCGCAGGTCGCGCACGGTCAGCCCGGCGGCGGCCAGCGCCCGCCGCAACGCGGCCTCCGCCATGTCCACCCGCGCCAGCCGGGCCGGGGTGATCTTTACGCCGTACGCCACCCGGCTGGACAGGCAGGCGGCCGCCGGCTTGTCCCAGGTCACCAGCCCCCACGACCGACTGGCCGCGCGGACCTGCGCCTTGGTCAGGCCGGCGTCCCGGAGCGGTGTCACCGCCCCCCGCTCGGCCGCCGCCCGGATGCCTGGACGGAAGCCGGCCACCGCGTCGTCGGCGTTGGTTCCGGTGGCCACCGCCTCGAGCGCCAGCCGGTCGGCCAGTGGGAGGAGCACGTCGAGCAGCTCGGCCTTGCAGAAGTAGCAACGGTCCCCGGCGTTCGCCCGGTAGCCGTCGCGGCTCATCTCATCGGTCTGCGGCGTCTGGTGCCGGACACCGAGCCCGGCGGCGAAGCGCGCCGCCCGCGACAGCTCGCCCTGCGCCAGGCTCGGCGAGACGGCGGTGGCGGCCACCACCCGGTCCGGCCCGAGCGCCCGTACGGCGGCCGCCAGCAGAAAGGCGGAGTCCGCGCCGCCGGAGAACGCCACCAGCACCGAACCCAGCTGGTGGAGCTGCACCTGTAGCACCTCGAGCCGGGAGGCCAGGTGCTCATCCGCCATCGCGCAAGACTACGGTCGCGGGCTCCCCATGTCGGCGGGACGAGAAGAGGCGCTGGCTCCTCGCCGACGGTGGGGACGAGGAACCAGCGCTCCAGTGGTTGCTCGGCTGCCAAAGCCCCGTTGGCAATCGGCCGTTCAGCCCTTGTTCGGCTCGCCCATTTGCAGTAATCGGCGCCATGCGTGAGGCTGCAAGCGATCAGAGCGAGAGGTGGTGATATCGATGCGTGGTCGCACTTGGATCTAGGCCAGCTCGTGGCGCCTCGGTGATCCGGGGGCAGGCAGCACACCGACGGTGGGTGCTGACCCGAAAACTCCCAGCCAGGCGCCTGCGGCGCGGACGGTCGCAGGCTGGCCGTCCGCGCCGCCTCGCTGCGCGGCTGGCCTAGACTGCGGGCTCCCGGCTGGCCTGCTGGGCCGCAGCCCGGTGGGAGGACGCGATGTTCCACTCGCCCGTACGCGCCCGGCTGGCCCATCCACGCGGGTCGGCCATTCTGCTTGCAGCCGCCGCCACGTCCTACCTCGGGGACGAGATCGCGGCCGTGGCGCTGGCGATCGCCGTCCATGACGACACCGGTTCGGGGTTCGCGGTAGCAGCCGTGGTGCTGGCCACCCTGCTGCCGTTGGTTGTGCTGTCTCCGTTGACCGGGTGGCTGGTCGACCGCGTCGAGACCACCCGGCTGCTCAGCCTGCTGGCGGGCGCACAGGCAGCGGTGGTGCTGCTGCTCACCCAGGTCACGGCCCTGACCGGCCGGCTGGCGCTGATCTTCCTGCTCTCCTCGGCGACGGCGGCCACCGCCACCGGGTTGCTCGCCCTGGCGCCGACGGCCGCCGGCAAGACCCGGGCGAAGGAGCTGCTCGGCTATCTCGCCGTCGCCTCACGCGCCTCGGCGGCCCTCGGGCCGCTGGTCGGCGGCCTGTTGGTGAAGGTCGCCGGCGTGCGCGGCGCGCTGCTGGCCGACGCCGCCACGTTCGTACTGTTCGCGGTCGCCTTCTTGCTCCTGGGCTTTCAGCGGCGGCCGGAACCGCTCGCGGACCCGGCGCCTGAGGAGAAGGAGCCGCATCCGGCCCTGCGCGGTATGGCGATGCTGTGGCAGGACCTCGTCCTGCGTCGCGTCGTCGGCGTACTGGTCCTGGCGATCATCTTCATCGGGATCTCCTACGTCGCCACGGTCTTCTTCGCCAAGGACGTGCTGGACGCCGGGAACCTCGGCGTCGGCCTGCTGCTGGCCGCCCAGGGCGCCGGAATGACAGCCGGGAGCTACGGCATCCGTTGGGTGGCGACGGGACGGCTGGCGTCGTTGGCGCTGGCCGTGCCGGCGGTCGCGGGAGCGGGTTTCCTGCTGGCGGCGGCGGTACCCCTGCTGGGGGTCGCGGCCGTCGGCTTCACCGTGTCCGGCCTTGCCAGCGGGCTGGGGCTCACCGCCATGCGGGCGCTGGTGGTGGAGCGGGTGCCCGACGGGCTGCTCGGGCGGGTGTTCGCCGCCGAAGCCGCCATCGGTACGACGGGTGAGCTGCTCGCGCTGGCGCTCGGGGGGGCGCTGGTGAGCCTCACCGGTGCCCGATCGGCACTGTGGGTCGCCGGGGCGGGCGCGGTCGCCGCCAGCCTGACGGCGCTGGTGCTGGGCTGGTTCCGAGCGGTCGAACTTCCCGCCGGCGAGGCACCGGAGGGGGCGGTGATCCGGCTGCCCTCGACCGAGGTGGATCTCCGGACGCCGTACGACATCGACCTGGCCGTCCGCAGCCCTACCGAGTAGGCAGGCCCGCAGGCAGACGAAGGGGCGGTCCCGCGGATACGGGGCCGCCCCTTCGTGCCGTTCTGGTGGGGGGACTAGAAGTCCATGTCCCCGCCGCCCATGCCGCCACCCGAGCCGGCCGGAGCCGACTTCTCGGGCTTGTCGGCGATGACCACCTCGGTGGTGAGGAAGAGCGCGGCGATCGACGCGGCGTTCTGCAGCGCCGACCGCGTCACCTTGGCGGGGTCGATGATGCCGGCCGAGATCATGTCGACGTACTCGCCGGTCGCGGCGTCGAGCCCCTGCCCCGGCTCGAGGTTGCGCACCTTCTCGACCACCACGCCGCCCTCGAGCCCGGCGTTGATGGCGATCTGCTTGATCGGGGCCTCGAGCGCCAGCTTGACGATATTGGCGCCGGTGGCCTCGTCACCGCTGAGGTCGAGCTTCGCGAAGGCGGTGCTGGCTGCCTGCAGCAGCGCGACGCCGCCGCCGGCGACGATGCCCTCCTCGACGGCCGCCTTGGCGTTGCGTACGGCGTCCTCGATGCGGTGCTTGCGCTCCTTGAGCTCGACCTCGGTGGCCGCGCCCACCTTGAGGACCGCAACGCCGCCGGCCAGCTTGGCCAGCCGCTCCTGCAGCTTCTCCCGGTCGTAGTCGGAGTCGCTCTTCTCGATCTCGGCGCGGATCTGGTTGACCCGGCCGGAGATCTGGTCGGCGTCGCCGCCACCCTCGACGATCGTGGTCTCGTCCTTCGTGACGACGACCTTGCGGGCGCGGCCCAGCAGGTCGAGGTTGGCGTTCTCGAGCTTGAGGCCGACCTCCTCGCTGATCACCTGGCCGCCGGTCAGGATCGCGATGTCAGCCAGCATGGCCTTGCGGCGGTCGCCGAAGCCCGGCGCCTTGACCGCAACGGACTTGAAGGTGCCACGGATCTTGTTGACGACCAGGGTGGCCAGTGCCTCGCCCTCGACGTCCTCCGCGATGATCGCCAACGGCTTGCCGGACTGCATAACCTTCTCCAGCAACGGCAGCAGGTCCTTGACCGCCGAGATCTTGCTGTTGACCACGAGCACGTACGGGTCGTCCAGGACGGCCTCCATGCGCTCGGGGTCGGTCACGAAGTAGGGCGAGATGTGGCCCTTGTCGAAGCGCATCCCCTCGGTCAGCTCGAGCTCGAGCCCGAAGGTGTTGCTCTCCTCGACGGTGATGACGCCTTCCTTGCCGACCTTGTCCATCGCCTCGGCGATGAACTCGCCGATCGCGGTGTCACCGGCCGAGATCGCGGCGGTCGAGGCGATCTGCTCGCGGGTCTCCACGTCCTTCGCGACGTTGGAGAGCTCCTCCAAGACGCACTCGACGGCGGCCTCGATGCCCTTCTTCAGCGCCATCGGGTTGGCCCCGGCGGCCACGTTGCGCAGGCCCTCCTTCACGAGTGCCTGGGCGAGCACGGTGGCGGTGGTCGTGCCGTCGCCGGCGACGTCGTCGGTCTTCTTCGCGACCTCCTTGACGAGCTCGGCGCCGATCTTCTCGTACGGGTCCTCGAGCTCGATCTCCTTGGCGATGCTCACGCCGTCGTTGGTGATCGTCGGCGCGCCCCACTTCTTCTCCAGAACGACGTTGCGGCCCTTGGGACCGAGCGTCACCTTCACGGCGTCAGCGAGCTGGTTCATGCCTCGCTCCAGGCCGCGCCGTGCCTCCTCTTGGAATGCGATGGTCTTGGCCATCTGGTTGCCTCCGCTGCTTCGACTGCTAATCGGGAGACCGGCCTCGGCGCCCGCGACGGACGGTCGACGGCGGCGTACGCCGCTCGTGACCTCGCCGGTCCGGTCTGTCACTCGACGGGGCCGAGTGCCAATCTTGTTTAGCACTCTGCACTGGAGAGTGCAAGCCAGCGGAGACGACGCCGGAAGATCGACAGTTGGAACGTGAACGTCGGACACGACTAGGGGAGAGGCACGAGTGCCTCTCCCCTAGTTCGGCTGTTGCGCTCAGATGGTGCGGCCGCGGTCCTCGAGATCGTCTGCGCGGTCGGTCGCCGGGTCGTCGTACGGCGTGGTGGAACGGATCCCCGGCTCGACGTTGTCTGCCGGCCGGGCGGTGTAGGTCTCGGACACGACATCGGTGGGAGGCGTGGTGTCGCGATCGGTGACCGCGCGATCCGTGACCTCCGTGGCGGTGTACGCCGTCCCCTCCGTGCTCGTCGACTTATCAGAGTCGCCGGACTTGCCCTTGAGCGCGCCCGCGGCGGCGATCCCGGCGGCAGCGACGGCTGCTCCGGCGACGACGGTCTTGGCCGAGAGCCCGGACTTGCCGCTGTCGCCCTGGGACGACGATGCCGCCTCCACGCCGGGAGTCCCGACGGAGCCCGTCTCGTTCACGTCACCGCGCCAGCCGCCCGTCTCCTGGCTCCGGCTCTCGATGAACTTCTTGAACTTCTCCAGGTCCGCCTGCGCCTGCTTCTCGACGATGTTGAGCTTGTCGCCCGCTTTCTCCACGAGCCCCTCGGGCTCGTACTCGAGGCTGAGCCGCACCGTGGTCTGGTCGGCACCGACCGGCGAGAAGTAGACCGCGCCGGCGTTCGTGGCACCCCCGGTCGCCGCCCAGGCGACCTTCTCGTCCGGCACCTGCTCGAGGATCGTGGCGTCCCACTCGCGCTTCACGCCGGCGATCTCGGCGACCCAGTGGAGCCTCTGATCGTCGAGCTGCCTGACCTCCTTGACGCCGCCCATGAACTGCGGGAACTCCGCGAACTGCGTCCACTGGTTGTACGCCGTGCGCACCGGCACGCTCACCTGGATGGACTTCTCGACCTTGGTGGTCATCTGCGACTCCTCGCGGTTGCGGCTCTCGGCTGCCGCAGTCCTGCCCGGCAGCGGCCGCCGGGAACCTCGAGCCCGACCCGGGTCGCCACCACCCGGGTGCGCCGCTGCGGCCCCGACCGTCGCGACCCCTCAACAACTCCGAACAGCCCGGTCCACCTGGGGCCGGGCCGTTCGGCAATCCTTGCGCGCGCGCTGCTAGATCGGTCGGACCTTGTCGGCCTGGGGGCCCTTCTGGCCCTGGGTGACGTCGAACTCCACCCGCTGACCCTCCTCGAGGCTACGGAAGCCCTCGGACTCGATCGCGCTGTAATGCACGAAGACGTCTGCGCCGCCGTCAACAGCGATGAAGCCGTAGCCCTTCTCCCCGTTGAACCACTTGACGGTGCCTTGTGCCATCTGCCACTCCCTGTCCACCGGAGCTCTCAGATCCGCACCACGCGGACCCGGGTCTTCATCGCAGCGGACCCCGTGAGGACGTCGAGGCCCGGAATCGTTCCGCGGGCGTGGGCCTATCCGGATGGCAGAGCACGTGCACGCTGAACATCGACCGAGCGGAACTTTACACGCGTGCCCGGTCGCCGCCGCAACATCGTCCACCGGACACCGTCAGAATGCGCGGATGGCCATCCGGGCGGTGTACAGCGACCTGGACGGCACCATGGTCGGCCCCGGCGGTTCCTTCTTCCGGGCCGAGGACGCGAGCCAGACGCTCGAGCCCGCCCGGGCACTCGTCGAGCTGCACGAGGCCGGCATCGCCCTGATCCTCGTCTCCGGCCGCACCCGCCCCCAGCTCGTGGAGGCGAGCCGCATCTTCGGCGCCGACGGCTTCATCGCGGAGCTGGGGGCGGTGATCGGCTGGGAGGCCGGTCGGCGCTCGCAGGTGCTTGCCGGCGAGATGCCTCCGGCGTACGCCGGGACGCCGGTGCAGGTGATGGAGAGCCTGGGGGTGGTGACCCGGCTGATCGAGCGCTACGAGGGCCGGCTCGAGTACCACTCACCCTGGCACGAAGGGCACGAGGTGGACGTGATGCTGCGCGGCCGGGTCGATGTCGCGGAGGCGCAGGGCTGGCTGGCCGGCCAGGGGCTGGGCTGGCTCCGGCTGCGCGACAACGGCGTGCTGCCGGCCCGCCGGGCCACCGGCCTCGCCCCGGTGGCGGTGCCGGCCCACGTCTACCACCTCATGCCGGCCGGGCTGTCCAAGGGGCGCGCGGTGGCGGCGGACCTGGAGCGGCGCGGGCTGAGGTCGCTCGAGGCGCTGGCGATCGGTGACTCCGCCAGCGATATGGACATGGCGGCGTACGTCGGATCGCTGTGGCTGACCGCCAACGGCGCCCGGCACGAGGACATGCGCACGCTGATCGCCGGGCGGAGCAACGTCCAGGTGGCCCGGGCCGCCATGGGCCTGGGCTGGGCAGAGGCCGTCCGCGCCGCCATCGGTGCCGGTGCCACCACCGGTGCCGGTGCCGGTGCCGGTGCCGGTGCCGGTGGCTAGGACTGCACTGGTCAGCCGGTACCGACCGCCGCGGCGAGCGCCGCGAGCAGCTCGACGACCCCAGCCGGTCCGTCGACAACGATGTCGGCCCGCTCCCGCAGCGCGCTGACCTCGGCGGAGTCGCTGCACACCGTCACCCCGGGGACCCCCTCGCGCCGCAGCCGCTCGACGGCGTCGTACGCCGGCAGGTCACCGATGTCGTCGCCGGCGAAGAGCACCGCACGGCCCTCGCGCTCGCGCACGAAGCCGAGAAGGGCGGCGCCCTTGTCGCTGCCGGGCGGGCGGAGCTCGAGCACCTTGCGGCCCGGCGCGACCTCGAGTCCGGCGACCTCCGCCAGCGCCGCGAGCGGAGCCCGCAGCCGCTCCAGCGTGCGCGCCGGCTCCGGTAGCCGCCGGAAGTGAACGGCCAGCGCTTCCCCCTTGTCCTCGACCGCGAGCCGCCATGGCACCCCGGCCAGCTCGAGCAGTGCGGGCAGCCGGGCCCGGGCTACGGCGACGCCCGGCGCCGGCTCGGGCACGCTCTGCCGGCCGCTGGCCGCGTCGTAGCGCTCCAGCCCGTACTGGCCGAGGATCACCAGCCGCTCGAGGCCGGGCGCGCCGCGCATGCCGCCGAGATCGAGGACGTCGCTCACCGGCCGCCCGGTGACCACGGCGACCGCTCCGACGAGGCCGGCCAGCCGACCGAGGGTGGACAGGGCGTCCGGATGCGGAACGGCGTTCCCCGGCTGCTCTACGATCGGCGCCAGCGTGCCGTCGTAGTCGAGCGCGACGACGGCACGAGCCGGCTCGGCGAGGATCGCAGCCAGCCCGGCCCCGCCGGCCGCCGTCAAGGACTCGGGCAGCCGCACGCATCGACCCTAATGGCGACCCTAGCCACGAGCTGCGCGGTTAGGGCCGGAAGTCCCGGGTCACCACGACGGTCAGGCCGCTCCCCGGCAGGCCCGCGGGCCGCGGGCGGACCCGGCGTACGGCGGGGAAGCGCGCCGCGAAGGCCCGCGCAGCCGCCTCCTGACCCGCCGGGTAGTACACGGTCGTGACGGCGATCCGGCCCCCGTAGTTGCCGGTCGCCCGGACCGGCCAGCCACCGGCGCGGAAGGCGGCGGCGGCCCTCGCCGCGAGCCCGGTGACCCGTGAGCTGTTGAGAACGACCACCGGCACGGCGGCCACCGGCGCCGGCGTGGCGCCCGGGGAGGGCGGAGCCGCCGACGGCGACGCTGCGCCGGGGCGGGCCGCCGTACGGTCCGTCACCGGCTCGACGCGACCCGGGACCGGCTTGCCGTAGACCACCAGCAGTACGCCGATCAGAGCGCAGGTGAGGGTGACCGCGAGCACGGACTCCACCAGCTCCCGCCCGACCCGTGCCACGGGTGACCGGCGCGGTGCGGGCCCGACCGTACGTAGCGGTACCGAGGGCTGCCAGCCCTTCGGCGGGCCGGGTGGGCGCGGCCGGGCGGCGGTGGGAACGGCGGATCGCGCCCGGGTCAGGTCTCCAGGCCGAGCCGGCGTGCCGAGCGGGCACGCTGCCGGCTGGCCCTCATCCGGCGTAGTCGCTTGACCAGCATAGGGTCGACGGCAAGTGACTCGGGCCGGTCGATGAGGGCATTCAGCAGCTGGTAGTACCGGGTGGCCGACATCGCGAAGAGCTCCCGGATCGCCGACTCCTTTGCCCCGGCGTACTTCCACCACTGGCGTTCGAAGCCGAGGATCGCCCGCTCCCGCTCGGTCAGCTCACCTTCGCGCGAGGGGGCGGTGGCCGGGGCGTTCGCGGGTTCCATGCGGCTCCTCGGACGGGCGGCCGGGCGGCTAATAACAGCGATGTGATTCTGGCAGAACTCGACCGCGAGTCCTCGGACGCGGCGCCCGTGGACGGCCGCGTCGCCCTGCTGCTGCTGCGGTCAGCCGGTGACGAGCAGCACGATGCCGACGACGACGCCCAGGGTCACCACGGCGACCCGCAGCCCGGCGGGCGGCAGCCTGCGGGCGATCCGGACTCCGACGGTCCCCCCGACGTAGGCCGTCGCAGCCAGGATCGCGGCGTACCCCCAAGCGACCCGGCCGGAGAAGACGAAGACCACGACACCGACGACGTTGATGAGCAGGGAGAGCAGGCCCTTGAGGGCGTTGAGCCGCTGCAGCCCGTCGTCGAGCAGGACCCCGAGTACGCCGAGCAGGAGCACCCCGAGCCCGCCGCCGAAGTACGAGCCGTAGATCCCGCTTACTCCGACCGCGCCGCGCACCGCCCAGGACGCCTCGCTGCCGGCCCGCTGCTGCCCCCTGGAGCGAGCCACGGCCGCTGCCAGGGTCGGTTGGGCGGCCAGCAACGCGCTGGAGAGCAGGATCAGGAACGGCACCACCGCCCGGAACGTCGCCGCCGGTGTGACGAGCAGGATGACGGCCCCGGTCACCCCGCCGAGGACGCTGACCAGCCCCAGCGACCGGATCCGGGCCCGCTGGCCGGCGAGCTCCCGCCGGTAGGCGACGGATCCTCCTGCGTAGCCGGCGAGCAGCCCGACGGAGGATGTGACGTTCGCCGTCACCGGCGCCATGCCGGTGGCCAGCAGGGCCGGGAAGGTGAGCAGCGTTCCACCTCCGGCGAGGGCGTTGACCGCGCCGGCGAGGACCCCCACTCCAGCCGCCAGGGCCGCCTCCCCCGGCGTCACGGCATCGGGTTCGTCCGGCCGTCCGAACGGCCCGTCTCGCGGTGATCCACAACCGGAGTATCCTCCGGCCGGCGGGTGGGCGTGGAACACCTCCGCCTCGGAGGGTGGATGCCGCGGGTGCCCAACGGCGCGCACGCCTTCGCGCGCGCCGCCGCCGTCGGTCTCGTTGCTCTCGGTGCCGCCGTACTGCTCGATGCGGGCCCCGTGGTGGCCCGGGACGCCTACCCCCGCATCCTTTCCGTCGACGCCGGCCGGCCGCCCCAGGTGGAGCTGGAGGCGATCGTGCCGCCGCTTCTGGCCGGGCAGACGCTGGGCGCCGACGCCTTCCAGGTGGTCGAGAACGGCCGCCGGCTCCCGGTCACCTCGGTCGCCCGGTTCGCCTCGTCCGACCTGAGGGTGCTGCTGGTGCTTGACACCGCCGTCGCACCGGCAACCCTCGCTGCTGAGCAGGGCGCGGCTCGTGACTTCGTGTTCCAGCTTCCCGAGCGGGCAGAGGTGGGCGTCGTCGCCACCGATCCCGAGCCCAATGTCGTCGCAGCACCGGGTACCGACCGGGGCGCCACGGTTCGGGCGCTCGTCGGCCTGCAGCCGACGCCACCCATCTCCGCCGGCGACGCGACCACCACACTGGAGCTGGCGCTGAGCCAGCTGCCAGCACGGCTCGGCACCGGTGTCGTTGTCATGGTGGACTCCTCACCCAGCGTGACGGCGGTACCTGAGGCGGTGTCCGGAGCCGTCGCGAGGGCGCACCCGAGCGTCTACTCCATCGTGCTCGCCGACCCACCGCCCGGCTACCTCGGTGGAGTGGTGGCGCGCAGCGGCGGGCGGGTGATCCCGGTCCAGGACCAGAGCCGGATGCTCTCGGCGTACGCCGTAGTGGTCAACGAGCTGCTCGGGCGCTATCGGCTCCGCTTCGCCACCACGACTCCCGGCCGCCACACCGCCGGCCTGACGGTGAGCGCGCAGGGCATCCGCGGCACCACGGCGTTCGTGGTCCCCGGCACCGCCGCCATGGCGACGCCGTCACTGTCGAGTCGCAACGAGCTCCAGGGAAGCACCCGCAAGCAGACGAGCAGCTCGTCCATCCGCCTGCTCGCGGGCCTGTTGCTCGCCGCCCTGCTGGTGCGGCTGGGCTGGCGGGTCGCCCACCGGGCCTGAGCGGTTCGGCCCCGGTACGGCGTCAGCTGGGTACGGCGTAGACCAGGACGTTGTCCCGGTAGGAGCGGCGCCCCCTGTCGTAGCTGCCGCCGCAGGTGACGAGGACCAGGCGCGCCGGTCCACCGGTCCTGGTGAGGTCGGCCACCGGCAGCCGTGGCTTGGCGACCATCCGCCGGGCCACCACCCGGAAGGTCGCGACACTGTGGTCGGCCCGCACGACCGCCACGGTGGCGCCGGGGACCAACCGGTCCAGACGGAAGAACACGCCGGGCGAGTGGCCCGAATCGACGTGCGCGGCGATCAGGGCCGTGCCGGCGTCACCCGGCAGGGCCCCGGCGGCGTACCAGCCGACCCGGACGAGGTCGTCCGGCACCGCCAGCTGGCCGTCGGTGGCGACACCGACGCCGGCGACGGGGGCGTCGATGCCCAGGGCAGGGATGCGCAGCGCGACGGGCAGCCGGCCGGTTGCGGCCGCGAGGTCACCCAGCTTGGCGGAGTGGGTGCCGACCACGTCGGGTGCGGCGGTCGAAGAAGCGGCGGGCGCCGGCGACCGGGCGGCCCCTGCCGCAGACGGCATCCCGACGTCGGCCGGCGCGGCCCTGCCACCTTGGCTGACCAGCCCTACGGCGCCCGCCCCGGCCAGCGCCAGCGCGAGGACGACGCGGAGCAGTCGCGTCACCTGCGGCGACGGGCGCGCAGCGTCGGGAGGGCAAGGAGCAGGACGGCCAGGACGAGCGCGGCGGCGGACCAGGGCGCGGGGCCCGAGGTCGCGGCCAGCCCGCCCGTGCCCGTCGGCACACCGGCCAGCGCGCGGGCGTCACTGACCCGTGCCAGCCAGGTCAGCGTGCCTTCGGTCGCCGAGCCGATTAGGTAGATGGTGGTCACGCTGCCCGCGCGGAGCGGCACGTTCTGGGACGCCAGCACGGGCGTGCCATCGGCGCCCATGACGGCCACCGCGTGGTTCCCGGCGGCCAGGTCACTGATCGACTGCTGCGGTCCGCCGGAGAGCTCGGCGCCGTACGGCCGGCCGTCGAGAGTGACCTGCACCGTCGGGGCGGCAGCGATGTGGCGGACGATCAGGCGCGCCTTGCCGGCGGGTACGGCGGCTCCGCGCTCGTTGAACAGCGTGAGAGACGGCTTGCCGTCGGAGGTGAGGCCTACCGCCGCCGCAACCAGCCCGGCGGCCGGCACGGTCACGGTCCGCTGCAGCACCGGGGTGGTGCTGGCGTCGTTCGCGCGCCGTACGACGACCGTGTGGGTGCCGGCGGTGAGCGTGAGGGGGTCGGTCGTGCGTTCCGGCTGGAAGGCGCTGAGGGCCCGGTTGCCATCGACGTCGACGTTGGCCACCAGGCCGCGTACGCCGTGCACGATGACGACCTGGCCCGTGGTGGAGGTGGCCGCTAGTGCCGGAGCTCCCGACGACAGGACCGCCAACAGTGCCACCCCGCCCGCAACAACTCGCATCCTTGCCACTCCCTCACCCAACCCGAAAGTGCCGTGCACCTTACTGCTGCACCGGCAGTTGTTCGTACCCGGCCGCGAAACGGACGTCCCCGTCGGCGCCGCTCTTGTGCTTCTTGCACGATAGAGGTACCCGACGGCGCACGGTACGCCGATCGCGAACTCGCCCCTAGCGGCTCAGCAAGCGCCGGAGCCCGGCCAGCACCCCGCCGACGGTGTGCCCGACGAGCACGGCGAACAGCAGCGTTCCCACGCCGACGCGCCCGCCAAGAGCGGCCCCCACCACCAGGACGCCGGCCTCGATGCCGAACCGCACCCAGGCGATCGGCCAGCCGGTACGCCGGGACAAGCCCGTCATCCAGCCGTCCCGCGGACCGGGGCCGAGGTTGGCCGTGAGGTACAGACCGGTGGCGAGGCCGATGCAGCAGATCGCCAGGGCCACCTCGAGCAACCGCGGTGCCATCGCGGTCGGACTCGGCAGCAGCGGCAGCATCACATCGATCGCCACGGCGATGACTGCAATGTTGGCCAGCGTGCCCAGTCCGGGTCGCTCGCGCAGCGGCACCCAGGCGAGCAGGACCAGCACGCTGACCAGGAGGGTGGCGCCACCGATGCTCAGCGGGCTGTGCCTGGAGATGCCTTGAGCCAGCACCGTCCAGGGCGAGTTGCCCAACCGCGCGTCGACGAGAACGGCCTCCCCCGTGCCGAAGAGCCACAGGCCGGTGACCAGGACGACCAGCGTGAAGGGGCGGGCGCGCCAGCGGGATCCGGTGGCACTCCAGGGCATCGCCGGAACCGGCCGGGGCATCGGTGCGGCCGCCTCACCTGCGGTCACGGCGGCTCCCCCTCCCCCGTCCTCGGTTCCGAGCCTGCACAACGCCGGCCCGCCGGCATCTATTCGGGAACCGCTCCGCCGGACCGGCGCCCATTGAGTTCGGCGTACCGGCTGTCCGACACTGGACCCCGTGCAGAACGCTCTGGCGATCGGCGGCCTGATGCTGCTGCCGACCCTGCTGGGAGCCGTCGTAGTCGCCGGTGCCCGGGCCGTCCGGGAGCTCCAGGAGCGACGCCGGCGCTCGGTGGCCACCGGCCCGTCGATCGAGCGCCTCGCCAGCGACCTGCGGCGACTTCGTGCCGAGCTGTCCTCGGCCGACGAGCCGGTGCCCAGACCGGGCCGGGGACTTCGGATCCGGGCCACCCGAGCCGCCTACGTCGACGCCCTCACCGCCGCGTGCCGCGCCCTCGACATCGCGCCGCCAATGGCGACCGGGACGGGAGGGGTGCCGATGGCCGAGATCTACCGAGTTGAGTCCGCCCTTCGTACCAACGGCCTGGAGGTCCGCTCCCTGTCATGACCCGAGGGGCATGCTGAGCACCGTGCGCGGTGACACGGGGCTTCCACAAGCCGACGTCGAGAACGACTTCCTGCGGGCCCGGCGCCAGCAGGTGCTGGCACGACTCGCCAACCGGCTGCGCCGTGCACCCGACGACGTGAACATCATTCTGCCCTTCGACGAGGTCGTCGCGGCCCTCGGACTCGAGAGCGAGCGCTCCCTCGGGCTGCAGACGATCCGGCTGGACACGGTGGTGGGGACGGTGGACCGTTCCCGCGGCTTCGACCGCCGATTCCGCCCGACCTCGGCGCGGGTGCGGGAGCGGTGGGAGCGGCTCGCGCTCGCCCAGCGGCGGGGGGAGAGCATGCCGCCCATCGACGTCTACCGGGTCGGGCACCTCCACTTCGTCAAGGACGGCCACCACCGGGTATCCATCGCGCTGGCCACCGGTGGACGGACGATCGACGCCTACGTCACCGAGGTGCGCACGACGCTGCCGGCGACGGACATCCACCGCCGGGGCGACCTGCTCGTCAAGAGCTACGAGCGCGTCTTCCTCTCCCGGGTCCCGCTGGCCCCGGCTGCTCGGGCCGCGATCACGGTCACCGACCCGTGGTCGTACGCCGAGCTGGGTGAGGCGGTCGAAGCCTGGGGGTTCCGGTACATGCAGCACGAGCAGCGCTTCCTCGACCGCGCCGAGGTGGCCCGGCGCTGGTACGCCGAGGAGTACACCCCCGTCGTACGGATGATGAGGGAGGCCGGCCTGCTGGGCGCCGGGACCGACGCGGAGGGCTTCCTGCGGGTGACGCGGGAACGCTACCGGCTCATCCGGACCCATGAGTGGAACGACGACATCGTCCGCCGACTGCAGGAAGAGATCGGCTGACGCGGCGGACTCCGCCAGCTGTCAGATCCGGGTCGATCCACCGGCGAGCTCGGTGGCGGGCTCGGTGGCGGGCGGGACCGCACCCGTCGGCCGGCCCCTGCCGAGGGTGAGGTTCTCGCCACTGGCCGGGTCGAACACGTGGATCGACCGGACATCGGCCCACAGCTCGGCGTGCTGGTTCTCCCGTACGCCGGTCGCGGCGTCGAGCCGGGCGACCACCTGGTCGCCGCCGCCGGTGTCCGCGCGGCCGGAGTCGCGGGCGAGCTCCTCAAGCTCGGCGGAACTCGCCGTCTCACCCTCCAGGGTGAAGTAGGCGAAGACGTCGGAGCCCATGGACTCCACCACGTCGATCGAGGCCGGGAACGTGATGCCGTTGGCGCGCGACTCGGCAGGGACCAGCCCGGCGTCCTCGAAGCTCTCCGGCCGGATGCCCATGATCACGTCGCGGCCACCGCGGCCACCCTCCACGCCGCGCCGGATCTCGTCGGTCAGCGGCATGTCGCCCAGCTGGCTGCGCAGCTTGCCCTCCTCCAGCTTGGCCGGCAGGAAGTTCATGGCCGGCGAGCCGATGAAGCCCGCGACAAAGAGGTTCTTGGGGTGGTGGTAGAGCTCATCCGGGGACCCCACCTGCTGCAGCAGGCCGCCGCGCATGACCGCCACCCGGTCGCCGAGGGTCATGGCCTCGGTCTGGTCGTGGGTCACGTAGACGGTGGTGGTGGCGAGCCGCTTCTGCAGCCGTGACACCTCGGTGCGCATCTGCACCCGCAGCTTGGCGTCGAGGTTGGACAGCGGCTCGTCCATGAGGAAGGCCGACGGGTCGCGGACGATCGCCCGCCCCATCGCGACCCGCTGCCGCTGGCCACCGGAGAGGTTGGCCGGCTTGCGGTCGAGGTGCTGGGTGAGGTCGAGGATGCGGGCCGCCTCGTTCACCTTCTCGTCGATGGTGCCCTGCGGCGTCTTGGCCAGCTTGAGCGCGAACGCCATGTTCTCCCGCACTGTCATGTGCGGGTAGAGCGCGTAGCTCTGGAACACCATCGCGATGTCGCGGTCCTTGGGCGCCTTGTTGTTGACGACCTGGCCGCCGATCCGGAGCTCTCCCTCGGAGATGTCCTCGAGACCGGCGATCATGTTCAGGGTCGTCGACTTCCCGCAGCCGGAGGGCCCGACGAGGATGACGAACTCCCCGTCCGCGATCTCCATGCTCACCTTGTCGACCGCGAGCGCCCCGTCGGGGAAGCGCTTGGTCACCTGGTCCAGGACGATGTCGGCCACGGCCGGCTCCTTAACCCTTGACGGCGCCGGACGTGAGCCCGGCGACGATGCGGCGCTGGAAGAACAGCACGAACAGGATGATCGGGATGGTGATGATGACCGCCGCCGCCGCGATGGAGCCGGTCGGCGCGGTGAACTGCGAGCTGCCGGTGAAGAACCCGAGGGCGGCCGGGACCGTGCGTGCCCGCGTCGTCGAGGTCAGCGAGATGGCGAAGAGGAAGTCGTTCCAGGCGAAGATGAACACCAGGATCGCCGTGGTGAACATGCCCGGTGCCGCCAGCGGCGCGATGACCTTGGTGAAGGCCTGGAACGGCGTGGCGCCGTCCATCTTTGCGGCCTTCTCCAGCTCCCAGGGAATTTCCCGGAAGAACGCCGAGAGCGTGTAGATGCCCAGCGGCAGCCCGAAGGTGATGTAGGGGATGATCAGCCCCGGCCAGGTGTCGAAGAGGTGCAGCGTCCGCTCGATGTTGAACAGCGGCGTCACCAGCGAGATCGCCGGGAACATCGCGATGAGCAGCGACATCCCGATGAGCAGCCCCTTGCCGGGGAAGTCCAGGCGGGCGACGGCGTACGCCGCCATGGAGGCGAGCACGACGGCGATGAAGGTGGCGATGAGCGCGATGCCGATGGAGTTCAGCAGCGCCCGGGTGAACTCCGAGGTCTGGAAGATCCCGCGGTAGTTCTCCATCGTCCATTTGCGCGGGATGAAGCTGCCGTCGGTGATGGTGGTCGGATCCTTGAAGGACAGCGAGGCGATCCACAGCACCGGTATCAGCGCCAGGATGATGACGACGGTGTTGGCGGCGCCCCAGCCGGTCTTCTCGCGGGGGGTGGTGGCCATCAGCGCTTCAGCTCCGTCCCCGGGGCGGCCGCGCCGAACCCCTTGATGAACAGCACCGCGATGATCGCCACACAGAGGAAGATCAGGATGGAGATCGCGGAGCCGATGCCTAGGTTGAGCGCGGTAAACAGGTTGTCGTAGCCGAGGATCGAGACCGAGCCGGTATTTTGGCCGCCGGCGGTCAGGACGAAGATGTTGTCGAAGATCCGGAAGGCGTCGAGCGTCCGGAACAGCAGTGCGACGAGGATGGCCGGCTTCATCAGCGGCAGGGTGATCCGCACGAACCGCTGCCAGGCCGTGGCCCCGTCGACCATGGCCGCCTTCTGCAGGTCCTCGGGCACCAGCGCCAGGCCGGCCATGAGCAGCAGGGCCATGAACGGCGTCGTCTTCCACACCTCGGCCAGGATAATGATCGCGATGGCCGACGCGTTGTGGGTCAACGGGGCGCTGTCGCCGAAGATCTTGGCGAGGTAGCCGGTGCTGGGTGTCCAGGCGTACTGCCAGCTGAACGCGGCGGCCACGGTCACGATGCCGTAGGGAACCAGGATCGACGTACGGACGGTTCCCCGGCCGAAGATCGTGCGGTGCATCAGCAGCGCGAGCAGCATTCCGAGGACGAACTCTATGATCACAGAGATCACCGTGATGACCAGAGTGACCTGCACGGCACGCCACCAGTACGGCGAGGAGAGCACCGCGGCGTAGTTGCCCAGCCCGATGAACTTCGCCTGGTCGGGAAAGCGCAGGTCGTAGCGCTGCAGCGACAGGTAGATCGCGTACGCGATGGGATAGGCCGTCACCGTGATCATGACGATCACGGCCGGTGCGCAGAGGAGCCAGCCCAGCTTGCGATCGGCGCGGGCGCCCTCCGAGAGCACTCGCCGCGGACGACCCCGGGCGGCCGCAGTCTCCTCCCGCACCTCACCGGCCGCGACGCCCGCGGTGTTGACGCTCATGGGATCAGCCCCTTCGACTCGAGCGCGTCTCTGAGGTCACCGGCCATGCTCTGCTCGGTGCGCTCGGGGTTCTTGATGCTGGCCGGCGGCGACACGGCGTGGGAGATCACGATCGACAGGTTCTGGTACGCCGGCGTCTTGGGTCGCACGCTCGCCTGGTCCAGCGAGGTCTTGATGTCCTTGCGGAACGGATAGTCCTTCTGCAGCGACTCGTCGTCGTACAGGTCCGCGATCGTCGGGGGGAGGCCGCCCTTGATCGCGGCAACCTTCTGGTTCTCCCGGTTCCGCAGGCACAGCGCGGCCTCGAAGGCGAGGTCGGGATGCTTGGAGTACGCGCTAATCGCGAGATCGATGCCACCGATGGTGACGTGGGCCGGCTCGTCGGGCTTGACCCGCGGGTAGAGCGCCCACTTGAAGTTCTTGAACAGGTCGGGCTTGTTGGCCTTCATCGACGGATAGACGAACGGGTAGTTGAGCTCGAAGGCCGCCGTACCGCTCTCCATCGCGAGCCGGTTCGCGTCCTCCATCTGGACCGAGAGCGACGGGTCGGCCACCCGCGAGGTGGCCAGCCGCTTCATGATCCTCAATGCGTCGACCGCCGGCTGCCCCATCGCGACCTTCGAGGCGTCCTCGCTCAGCACCGTGCCGCCGGCGCTGGCCAGCAGCGTGTTGAACCACACGACGGCGCCCTCGTACTGGGCGCCCTGGATCTCGATGAGGTGCGGCTTGCCGGCCTTGGCCAGGTCCTCCGCCATGTCGATCATCTGGTCCCAGGTCTCCGGCGGCTTCGGGACCAGGTCGGACCGGTACCAGAGCAGCTGGGTATTGCTGTTGTAGGGGACGGCGTAGAGCTTGTCCTTCCAGGTGGCGGTCTCGAGCGGGACCTCGAGGGTGCCCTCGCTGGCCTTGGCCCGATTGTCGCCGGTCCACTCGCGGATCCAGCGGGCCTCGGCGAACTCGGCCTCCCAGGTGACGTCGAGGCCCAGGATGTCCAGGGCGCGGTCACGGGCCGCCAACCGGCGTACCAGCTGCTGGCGCTGGCCGTCGGCGCCGTTGGGGAGCTTGTTGTACTTGACGACGTACCGGCCGTTGCTGTTCTTCGTGCAGGTGTCGACCGCCTGCTGGATCGCTCCGGAGTTGTCCGGGAAGCTGTAGAAGTTCAGCGTCGGCCGGCCACCGCCACCGCTGTCGCCGCCACAGGAAGCCAGCAGCGGTGCCAGGAGCAGGGCGCCGGCGAGGGCGCCGGGAATCCGGGCCCGATCGAGCCGAGCCCGGCCCCGGCGGCCGCGAAGCCGCGGTGTGATGGGGGCTAGGGGTGTCCGCATGGGCGGCTCTCCCTTCAGCGAAACGCCCGAGCGGGCGACGGACCAGCAGGGCAGCCGCTCGCTCGAGCTGATCCAGCGGACGGTAGACCTGCCAGCCCGAAGGGACAACACGACGTGAACTCCTGACTCGCCGCCGGCCTGCACTTCGCGCGGTGTTGCGCCTGGCCACGACCTGGCCGCGGTGGGGCTACCCGATCGAGGTGCCCGTCGAAGGGGAGCCGCCCCGGCTGTACACGCCGCACAATGGGCGGGTCCAGCGCCGGCGTACCCAACGTCTACCTCAGGGACCTGCGGAACGGTCGCACGCTCGCAGTGACCACGTTCGACCGGGCGGGTGGTGAGAATTCAGTGCTCTCGCCGAAGGTGTCCTACGACGGCCGCTACGTCGCCTACTCGAGCAGCCTCACACCCGCCGGCCGCAGGCCCGCACCGGACCAGATCTACCGGTGGGACCGCGTCACCGGTCGGGTCGTCCTCGTGTCGCAGGCACCCGGCCACGAACGAGCCAACGGCTTCAGCTCGCGGCCGTCGATCTCCTACGACGGCAACCGGATCGCCTTCACGTCAAATGCCAACGACCTTGTGGCACCTGCGCCGTCGACCAACGAGGTCTACGTCCGTGACGTCACGGCCGGCACCACCGAGATCGCGTCGGTGACTCCCGACGGGGCACCGGCGAACAGCGGCGAGGACGCGAACATCCAGGGCAGCGTGGACCCGGCGATCTCGGGTAACGGCCGGCACGTCGTGTTCCTCTCCGGAGCCACGAACCTGTTCGAGAAGCCGGAGCGGTACGGCGGCCCCGAGGTCTTCGCCCGCGACCCGGCGGTGGGCGGATAGCAGCCGCTCAAGCAAGATCAGAAAGGTAGAGCCGACGCCCGGACTCGAACCGGGAACCTGCCGATTACAAGTCGGCTGCGCTGCCAGGTTGCGCCACGCCGGCGTACGCGCCGATCGTACGGCGGATCAACCGGCGGACGCGTCCTCCTGCGTCTGGAGGTGGCCGTCCAGCTTGCGCTTGATCCGCTGCAGCGCGTTGTCCACCGACTTGACCTGGCGGTCCAGCATCGCGGCGATCTCGACGTAGGTCTTGCCGTCGACGTAGAGGCGCAGCACCTCGATCTCCAGGTCGGACAGCGCCTCGTCGAAGTGTCGTTGCAGCGCCTGGATCCGCTCGGCGGAGATCACCAGCTCGGCCGGATCGGAGCTGGCGCCGGTCGGGAGGGTGTCGGCGACCGTGGTCTCCTCGCCCGGCGCAGCCGCCGAGGTCGAGACGTAGGTATTCAGCGGCCCATGCTTGTGCCGGGTGGCGGCCTTGATCGCCGACAGGATCTGGCGGGTGATGCACATCTCGGCGAACCCGCGGAACGGCGCACCGACCTCCTCGTCGAAGTCGCGCACCGCCTTGTAGAGGCCGATCATGGCCTCCTGCATCAGATCCTCGCGGTCGGCCCCGACCAGGAAATAGGACCGGGCCCGGCCGCGGGCGAAGCCGCGGTAGCGGTCGAGCAGTTCGATCAGGGCGGCCTCGTCACCGGCGCGCAACCGGCGTACCAGCTCGGCATCGGACGGCCAGATCGTCGGGGGGTCCAGCAGGGAGTCATCCGGAACTCCGGATAGCTGCTGCACATACACCCCCAAGGCACCGGTACATCGGTGCATTCGCAGGTACGGGACCAGCGGTTCGCTCGCCGTCAACCTCCGGCCGAGACGCCTCGACGGGTGGCGCAGTGGTAGAGCGCCACCGCGGCCGCGACGCCGGCATTGAGGGACTCCGTCCCGGCCGCCATCGGGATCGTGGCCCTCAGGTCGCACGTCTCTCCCACCAGCCGGGACAGGCCGCCGCCCTCGGAGCCGACCACCAGCACAACCGGGTCGACGGCGACCTCGAGGTCGGGCAGCGAGACTTCGCCGTCCGCCTCCAGCCCCACCACCGTGAGCCCGGCCGCGGCGTACGCCTTGAGTGTCCGCACCAGGTTGGTCGCCCGAGCCACCGGCAGCCGGGCGGCAGCGCCGGCGCTGGCCTTCCACGCCGCCGCGGTGAGGCCGGCCGACCGCCGCTCCGGTACCAGCACTCCGTGCGCCCCAAAAGCCGCTGCGGAGCGCACCACCGCACCGAGGTTGCGCGGGTCGGTGACGCTATCGAGCGCGACGAGCAGCGGTACGCCGGCCTCGGCGGCCCGGGCCAGCAGGTCATCGGGGTGCAGGTAGGAGTACGGCGGCACCTGCAGCGCGAGCCCCTGGTGCACTGCACCGCCGGTCATCCGGTCGAGCTCGCCGCGGCCGGCCTCGAGGACCGGTATGCCCCGACGGCCCGCCAGCGTCAGCGCCTCGGACACCCGCTCGTCGGCCTCCAGGCCGGTCCCCACGTAGAGCGCGCCGGCCGGCACCTTGGCCCGCAGCGCCTCGACCACCGGGTTGCGGCCGGCGACGGTCTCCGGGGTGTCGGCGTCGGGGCGCGCCGACCGGCGGGGCGGACGCGGTGAGCGTGGGTCTGCCGACGTACGGCGGGTGTCCGACCCGGTCCGCCGACCGCGGTCGCCGCCGGCCGAGCCTCGTCGCGCGGCTGGATGGCCCGTCCGCTGCTCAGCCGGCGGCGTGGCGCCACGGCCCTCGAGCCGGCGCCGGCCGTACCCACCGCTGCCCGAGGTCGCGCCCTTGCGGGCCGAACCCGGCTTGCCGGCCCGGCCCCCCTGCCCGCCACCGGACCGGCCGGCACGCCGGCCACCGCCGCCGCTGCCGCCACCGCGACCGCCGCCGCCACTTCCCCGCGCTTCCGCCGCCATGCTCTCCTTCTCCTCGCCCTGATCGTTTGCAGCTGCCCAGCTCACCGCAGGTGCCAACGCACCCCCTCCGCGGTGTCCTCGACCATCACACCGGCCGCCGCGAGAGCGTCTCGGATCCGGTCGGCGGCGGCGTAGTCGCGGCGCCCCCGCGCGTCGGCACGCGCCGCCAGCGCGACCTGCACCAGGTCGTCCACGACCGCGCGCAGCCGGCCGTCCCCGCCGCCGGCTGCCGGCCACTGCGCCACCGGGTCCAGCGCCAGGACCTCGAGCATCCGGCGTACGGCGGCCAGCCAGCCGGCGAGCGCGGACCGGTCATCTCCGCCCAGCGTGGCGTTGCCGGCCCGAACGGCGCCGTGCACCACAGCCAGGGCACGGGGCACGGCCAGGTCCTCGTCGAGCGCGGCGGTAAAGGACTCCTCCGCCGCCTTGGCCGCCGGCAGATCGGTTCCCAGCGCCAGGGCCTCGGCCTCCCCGATCCCTCCGAGCGCATCGACCGCGTTGCGCACGAACGTCTCCAGCCGGCCGTACGCCGCCGCCGCCTCCGCAATGCCCGCGAGCGAGTAGTCCAGCGACGACCGGTAGTGGGGCGCTCCGAGGTAGTAGCGCAGCGCCTGCGGGCGGACGCCCTGCAGTACGTCGGCCACCGCGAGGGAGTTGCCGACCGACTTGCTCATCTTCTCGCCGGCGGTGTTGACCATGCCGTTGTGCAGCCAGTAGCGCGCGAAGCCGTCCCCCGCGCCGGCCGACTGCGCCGCCTCGTTCTCGTGGTGCGGAAAGATCAGGTCGAGACCGCCCGCGTGGATGTCGAACTCCGCACCGAGGTAGCGGGTCGCCATCGCGGAGCACTCGAGGTGCCAGCCCGGCCGGCCCGGTCCCCACGGAGTCTCCCAGGCCGGCTCACCCGGCTTGGTTCCCTTCCACAGCGCGAAGTCCAGCGGGTCCCGCTTGGCTGAGCCCTCCGCCGGCTCACTCGGCGCCATCGCCTCGGGCGCCTGGCCGGACAGCGAGCCGTACGACGGCAGCGAGCGAACGCCGAAGTAGACGTCACCCCCGGCGGCGTACGCGTGGCTGGCGGCCATCAGCCGTTCGATCAGCGCCAGCATCTCCGGCACGTGACCGGTCGCCCGCGGCTCCACCGTCGGCGGCAGCACCCGCAGGGCGTCGTACGCAGCGGAGAAGGCACGGGTGTTGGTCTCGGCGAGGGCGAACCACGGCAGCCCCTCCGCCGCGGCGCCGGCCAGGATCTTGTCGTCGATGTCGGTGACGTTGCGCACGAAGCTGACGGCGTAGCCGCTGGCGAGCAGCCAGCGGCGCAGGATGTCGAAGGCGATCGCCGAGCGCGCATGGCCGACGTGCGGACCGGCCTGCACGGTGGGTCCGCACAGGTAGATGCCGACCTCACCCGGGACCCGCGGCGCGAACGGACGCAGCCGTCGCTCCCGGGTGTCGTACAGCGCCAGGCCCACCCCGTCAGGGTAGGTCAGCGGCGACCGGCGGGCTCAACCTCGGAAGACGACGTGCTCCGCCGTGAGACGGATCACCACCCGTACGTCGTCCGGCTCGTCGTAGGGGTAGGGCCGGGAGCCGTGGTACTTCTCGTGCAGCTCGTCGATCAGCTCGCGGCCGCCCGCTTCCGTCATGGTCACGGTGCCGCGTACCTCGAAGTAGCTGTACGGGCTGTCCGTGGGGAACAGCAGCGCGCTCGCCCGGGCGTCGCGCTCCAGGTTGCGGTGCTTGCGGCGGCCCTTGACGGTCGACATCAACACGTCGTCGCCGTCGCGGGTCACCCACACCAGCGTCTGCTGCGGCCAACCGTCCGGCTCGATCGTGGCCAGGGTGATGAACTCCTTCGCGTCGAGCCAGGCCTTGGCCGGCTCGGGCAGCGGCTTGGGCAACTGTCCTCCTCTGGGAGAGGCCGACGCTACCGGCGTACGACGAGCGCCGTCGCGATGGCCGCCAGACCCTCGCCGCGACCGGTGAGCCCCAGCCCGTCGGTGGTGGTCCCCGACACCGACACCGCCGCCCCGGCAGCGGCGGTCAGCGCGGCCTCGGCCTCCGCCCGCCGCTCGCCGATACGCGGTCGCTGCCCGACCACCTGGACGGCGATGTTGCCGACCGTCCAGCCCGCGGCGGCCAGCCGGCGGACGGTCTCGGTGAGCAGCTCGGCACCGGCGGCGCCGGCCCAGCGAGGGTCCTCGACGCCGTACTGGGTGCCCAGGTCACCCATCCCGGCCGCGGCCAGCAGTGCGTCGCAGGCCGCGTGGGCCGCCACGTCACCGTCGGAGTGGCCGGCGAGCCCCGGTTCCCCCGGCCAGTGCAGGCCGGCCAGCCACAGGGGTTTGTCGGCGCTGAGGCGGTGGACGTCGATGCCGGTGCCCACCCGCGGCAGGTCGGTCAGCGCGTCGCCCAGCGGTACGACGTCGGCTCCGCCGTCAACCGACACGGCCCACCCGCCGGCGCTGCAGGACGGCCTCCGCGAACACCAGGTCCAGCGGCCGGGTCACCTTGAACGCCTCCTCGGAGCCGAGCACCACCCGTACCGGCCGGCCCAGCCGCTCGACCAGCGCGGCGTCGTCCGTCGCGCCTATTCCCCAGTGGCGGCCGGCCGCGTGCGCCTCGGCCAGCACCTCGCGGGAGAAGCCCTGCGGCGTCTGCACGGCCCACAGCGCCGCCCGATCCAGCGTCTCGGTCACCGTGCCGGTGCCGTCCACGCGCTTCACCGTGTCGGACACGGGCAGTGCCGGCACCACCGCCGGCGCGCCGGCCTGCACCGCGGCGGCCACCCGGTCGGCGAGTTCGCTGGGCGCCAGCGGCCGGGCGGCGTCATGAACCAGCACCACGTCGGAGTCGGCGTTGAGCGCCGTCAGGGCGAGGGCGACGGATTCCTGCCGGGTCGCTCCACCCGCGACCACCAGGATGTCGGGCGGTCCGGAACCGGAAAGGAGCGCGCTCACCCCGCCGACGTCGCCCGGCGGTGCCGCCACGATGACCTGGTCCACCAGCCGGGCCTCGGCGAGGGCGGTGACGGCGTAGACGAGCATCGGTACGCCGCCAAGCTCCCGCAGCGCCTTAGCCGCGCCCGGGCCGAGCCGGGTACCGCGGCCGGCGGCCGGCACGATCGCGGCGACGGTCACCCGCGGCCGCCCGCCCGGCGGCGACCGGCGCGCTCGGGCACGTCGTACGCCGGGTCGGCGGGCAGCCTGCCGCGGTTCGGCGTCGCGAGGCCCGTGACCACCAACGCCACCTCCCTTGCCGCCGACGCCACGGCCGGGCTAGCCGACGAGGCGGCCCGCGGCCCGATCCACGGAGCGCTCGATCCGAGCCGTGATCCACGGACGGTTAGACACGTCGGGCGGTGTTCAAATGTCCGTGGATCACCCCGTGCGAAGAGTCGGCCGCCGGTCGTGATCAGCATGCTGGCGGTCGCCGGCTAGGAGGTGAGCACCTCGTCGAGGATCGTCTCGGCCTTGTCCTCGTTGGTGCCCTCGGCGAGGGCGAGCTCGCTGACGAGGATCTGGCGGGCCTTGGCCAGCATCCGCTTCTCACCGGCGGACAGGCCCCGCTCCCGGTCGCGCCGCCACAGGTCGCGAACCACCTCGGCGACCTTGTTGACGTCGCCGGACGCGAGCTTCTCCAAGTTGGCCTTGTACCGCCGGGACCAGTTGGTCGGCTCCTCGGTGTGCGGTGCCCGCAGTACCTCGAAGACCTTGTCCAGGCCCTCCTGCCCGACGACATCGCGTACGCCGACGAACTCGGCGTTGTCTGCGGGAACCCGGACCGTCAGGTCGCCCTGGGCAACCTTGAGCACCAGGTAGAGCCGCTCCTCGCCCCGGATCGTTCGCGTCTCGAGAGCCTCGATCAGCGCGGCCCCGTGATGTGGATAGACGACGGTCTCGCCGACCTGGAAAGTCATGTGTGCAGTTCCCCTTCCCCTGCGGTGAGGGTAGCACGTGATCAGCGTAACCGAAACTTGCTCTGTCGCCGTTCCTGCAGGTCAGGGCCTTGATCGCGGGCGTATTGGGGCTTGACAACGGCGGCTGCCAGTGCATCAGCCACCTTCCGAACTGCCGGGCCCGTCCGCATACTGCCAACATGAGCGCCGGCGGTGGTGAGCGCCGCCCGGACGACGACGGTTCGCACCTGGCCGTGCCGGACGACGCTCGTGGGCTGGAGCTCGACGTACGGGCCTGGCGCCGAGAGCAGGCGGCGGCCGCCAGGCGGGCCAGGCTCGGTCGGCTGGTCTACACCCGCCGGTGGCACCGGTACGGGCTGTCCGGGCCGCTGGTCGCCGGCATACTGCTGATCGTCGCGGTGTTCGGCAGCCTGCTCGCGCTGCTGGTCCCGAGCGGCGGCCGGGAGCGGGTCGCCCGGCGACCGCTGGATGGCGCACCCCCGTCGCCGGTCGGCAGCGTCGGGGGCCTGCTGGTGGACCGGCGGTTACAGGTTCATGGGGGCGAGCAGCCCGTCCGCGAGCTGCGGCCGGCCGTCCTCGCGCTGCTGCCGACGCCGTGCGGGTGCGGCGAGCTGATCGACGAGCTCAGCGGCCAGGCGGCGGAGTTCGGCGTACGCGTGGTCCTGGTCGCACCGGGCCGGGCGAACGACGAGCTGTCCCGGCTGGTGAAGGCGGCACGGCACGGGCCGGTGCTGCCGGCCTACGACCCCGAGGGTGCGCTGGCGCGCGCCTACGCCGCCAGCGGGCCGACCCTGGTGCTGGTGCGCGACGACGGGCGGGTCACCGGCGTGGAACGGCAGGCGCGGGCCGGCCTGCGGCGGGAGCCCGCACTGCGTCCGCTGGTCCGCGCCGGGGACTAGCCGGTCTGGCGCAGCAGCGCGGCGTACAGGGTCAGGCCGGGCCCGAAGGCCATCGCTACCACCACCTCGCCCGAGGCGAAGGACCGCTGCCGGCGCAGCTCCTCGAGGACGAGGAGCACGGTGGCCGACGAGGCGTTGCCGTAGTGCCGCAGGACGTCGTACGTCGGCACCAGCGCCGCCTCGGGCAGCTGAAGGCGCTCCCCTACCACCTCGATGATCCGCCGCCCGCCGGGGTGCACCGCCCAGCCGGCGACGTCCTCGACCGCCAGCCCGTGCCGGCCGAGCAGGCCCTCCACCACCGGCCGGACATGGCGGGCCAGCACGGAAGGGACCCGCGCGGACAGGCCCATCCGGAAGCCGAGGTCGGTGACGTTCCAGGTCATGTGGTCGGCCGTGGCGACGTCGGTGTGGGCCACCACGTCGACCACCTCCAGGCCCGGCACGTCGGGCCGCAGGACCAACGCCGCGGCCGCATCGGAGAAGAGCGCGGCGGCGACCATCTGCTCCAGGTCGTCGACGGTCGGCTCCGGCCCGCGCGCCGACTCGCTCGCCGGCTGGACGTGCAGGCTGGTGAGCTCCAGGCAGACCAGTACGGCTGGCCGCGACCGGGCGACCACGAAGTCGGCGGCCGCGCCCAGCGCGGGCAGCGCGGCGTAGCAGCCCATGTGCCCGACCATGAGGCGCTGCACGTCCGGCCGCATGCCGAGGTCGCGCCCCAGCGCGATGTCGAGCCCCGGCGTGACGTATCCGGTGCAGGACACGACGGCGAGCAGGCCGACGTCCGCCGCGTCCATCCCGGCGTCGGCCAGTGCGGCAGCGACCGCCTCCTTGCCCAGCGGCAGCGCCTCGGCGGCGTAGCGCGACATGCGCGCTCCGGTGCTCCAGCCGGAGACGTCCTCGTCGACCGGGTTGACCACACCGTGCCGGGTCGCGATGCCGGCGCTGCGCCAGACCCGCTCGGCGGTGCGGTTGCCGGCGTAGTGGTCGCGGAAGAAGCCCTCCCACAGCGCCGCCTGGGACATCGGCGGCGGTACGGCGGCGCCCTGGCCGACCGCCACGGCGCTCACCACCTCGGCACCTGGGCGTCGGCGTCGGGGTCGCGGCCGAGCGCCGCGAGGCCCAGCCAGTCGGCGCAGACGTCGCTGGTGGCGGGCTGCAGCGCACCGCAGCGCGCATCCCGGTAGATGCGCTCCATCGGGTGGCCGCGCCGGGTGGCCGCGGTGCCACAGGCCTCCAGCAGGCTGCCGGCGACGGTCGCCGCGGTGTCCCCGGCGACCAGCTTGGCCCGCCAGATCCAGCGGTTGGTCTCCTCGGTGCCCGGGTCGGCGTCGACGTGGCGGGCCGCCGTACGCACCACCTCCCGGGCAGCGGCCACTGCGGCGTCCGCCCGCCCCAGCCGGGAGCGGACCATCGGCAGCCGGTCCAGCCCGCGCTCCCGGGTGTATGCCGCCGCGGTCGAGAGCGCGGCTGCCGCCACACCGACGTACACCGCGGCGTAGGAGGCGACCAGCCACTGCGGCATCACCTCGGCGAGCAGCAGCGACAACCCCTCGAGCCCGCCGAGCAGGCTGTCCGGCGGGGCGACCACGTCGAGGTGCAGGTCATGGCTGCCGGTGGCCCGCATGCCGAGGGAGTCCCAGGTCCGCTCGACGGTGATCCCGTCCCCTGCCGGCACCAGGAAGTGCGACACCTTGGGCGGGTCGCTCCCCGGTGCCTTGGCCGCCACCAGGTAGGCGTCGGCGTAGCCCGCGCCGGAGCAGAACGTCTTGGCGCCGACAATGCGGAACCCGCCGTCGACCGGTTCGTACGTCGTCGTCATCGCCGACAGTCTGGAGCCGGCCCCCCGCTCGGACATCGCGACGGCGTAGAACGCGCCCTCGGCGGCCCGTGCGAGCACCCGGTCGCGCATCTCGAAGTAGCTCTCCGGTACGCCGAGCGCCCGGGCCAGCTCGTCGGAGGTGCGCGACAGCGCGCCGGTGACCGAGGCGTGCATGTTGTAGACCAGCGCGGTGGCGCCGCTCCCCTCGGCGAGCGCCATCGCGACCTCGGCGTAGTCGGCGAAGCTCGCGCCGGCGCCGCCGAGCTCGGCGGGCGTCATCAGTCCCATCAGCCCGGTCTCCCGCAGCGCCGCGAAATCCTCGGCGGGGAACGAGCCGTCGCGGTCATGACGCACGGCACGGTCGGCGAAGCCGGGCGCCAGTGCGCGGGCCGCGCGGAGCGCCTGCGCCGGCGTACGGGCGGGCGCGGGCAGCACGACCGTCACCCGGGCTCCTTGACGCCGACGCCCTGGAAGAGCGCGGCGGTGTTGCGCGTGCGCAGCATCCGTACGCCGGACCGCCGACCGACCAGCCAGCCCAGGTAGTCGCGCAGGCTCGGCCGGAGCCCGGTGAGCTCGAGCCGGATGCCGTGCCGGGCGCACTCGCGGCGCAGCTCGCCGCGGTCGACGAACAGCGTGGCGTCGTGCAGCAGCTTGGGCGGGCCGGCCGGCAACCGCTCGGCCACCGTGATCGCGCCGATCCGGGCGAACCAGGTGCGGGCGATGGTGTCGATGACGAGGACGCCGCCCGGTCGCAGCACCCGGGCGAGCTCGCCGACCACGCCGGGCAGGTCGGGCACGTGCTCGAGGATCTCTCCGGCCACCACCACGTCGGCGGCTCCGCTCGCCACCGGCAGCCGGGCGACATTCCCGCGCACGGGGGTCACGCCGTGCTCGCGCGCCACCCGTACGGCGGTCGGCGAGAGGTCCACACCGAGGTGGCGGTATCCCCGGCCGGCAAGGTGCGGAGCCAGCAGCCCGCCGCCGCAGGCGACATCGACCAGGAGGGCATTCGGGCGGAGCGCGGGCGGGACGTTGGCCGCCCTGGCGCCGGCCAGCCAGTGCAGGCCGGCGAAGCTGCCGCGGGGCTCCCACCACTGATCGGCGAGCTCGTCGTACTGGGCCGGGTCGTTGCGCCTTGGACCAGCCGGGGCAGCCGGGGCAGCCGCGGTGGCCGCGGTGGCCGCGCGGGTCAGCGTCACCCGGAAGCCTCCGTTCGTCGGGTTCGCGGCTGGAAAGTCCGGCCTACGAGCGTGACACAGGCGCGCCAGGAGCTGCCACCGCGGCCCGCGGCGGCGGCGCCCCTGTGGGCTGAAGGGCTCACGAGCGGGCGATGCGGTAGAACTCGGCCATCGACCTCCCCGACCGCGAGCGCGCCGGTCGCGCCGCCGGCGACCGGCGTACGAGCGCTGGGCGGGTTGTCGCCGGCCTGGTGGAGGCGTGCCACCCGCTGCCGACGGCGGCGGTGACAACCTTCGCCGCCGCGACAGCTCTCGCCGCCGGTCTGGGTGTAGGTCGAGTCGCGCTGCTCTCGGGGGCCGTACTCACCGGACAGCTGAGCGTCGGCTGGTGCAACGACTACGTCGACCGCGGCCGTGACCGGATGGGGCAGCGGGCGGAGAAGCCCATCGTCCGGGGCCTGGTGTCGGACCGGGCGGTCGCCCGGGCGGTGGCAGCAGCGGTCACCGCGTGCGTGCCGCTGTCGCTGCTGCTCGGCGTCCGCCCCGGAATGGTGCACCTGGCCGCGGTCGCATCGGCGTGGAGCTACAACCTCCGGCTGAAGTTCACCCGGGTGAGCCCGCTGCCCTACTTCGTCTCCTTCGCGCTGGTGCCGCCGGTCCTCGTCGCGGCCAGCCTGCCCGGCTCGCTGGCCGTGCGCTGGCCGGTGGCGCTGGCGACCGGCGTACTGGGAGTGTCGGCGCACTTCGCCAACACGGTCGGTGACGAGCAGGCGGACCGGCGTACGGGAGTCCGTGGGCTGCCACAGCGGCTCGGTCCGCGCCGGTCGATCCTCGCCTCGAGCGGCGCGCTGGTCCTGGGCGGCGGTCTGCTCCTGGCCGGCCCCGGGCTGGCGCCGGCGAGCGCCCTCGCCGGCGCGGCCGGCATGCTGGTCGGTATCGGCGGAGGCGTGGTGGCCCTGCGCCGCCCGCAGGAGAGCCCGGGTGCGGCGTTCCGCCTCAACCTGGCGGCGACGGGGCTGCTGGTGCTGGCCTTTCTCACCTCGGGCTCGCGGCTGACGGCCGGCTGAGCGCGCGTACTCTGCGGTCCGTGTCCGCGCCGAGACGTGCCGTCGGGAGGCGGCTGCTCGCCCTGCTGTCGGCGGCTGCGCTGGCCGCCGGCTGCGCCGCCGCCAGCGGGAGCACCGGTGCGCCGGTCGCCGCGGACCACTCGACGCTGCACGGGCTGGTGCCGGACTCCCCGCCGGCCCGGCCGGCCTTCACCCTCACCGACACCCGTGGAGCGGCGTACGACTTCGCCGCCCGCACACGCGGCCGGGTGACCCTGCTGTTCTGGGGCTACACGACCTGCGATGACACCTGCCCGGCCGTGATGGCCGATCTCGCCGCGGCGCTGCGGCGCCAGCCGGAGGCGGTACGCCGCGCGGTCACCGTCGTCTTCGCCACCACGGACCCGCGGCGCGACACGCCGGCGGTGATCCGCCGGTGGCTGGACCGCTTCGACATCACGTTCGTCGGGCTGACCGGCACAGGGGCGCAGCTCGCGGCGGCCCAGCGCGCTGCCGGCGTACCGGTCGCGGTCCGCGAGCCGCTGCCCGGTGGCAACTACGCTGTCGACCACTTCGCGGGGGTGACGGCGTACTCCCGCGGGGACCGGATGGCCGTTGTCTACTCCGCCACCACGACGTCCAGCGACTACGCCGCCGACCTGCCGGTACTGCTTCGGGAGAGCTCGTGAGCCGCCGCCGCCGGGCCGCCGCCGTCCTGCTGGCCGTGCCACTGCTGGCTGCCTGCGCAGCCGGACGGGACGCCCAGACGATCCGCTCCGACACCGTCAGCGACGCCGCCGGAACCGATGTCGGGCAGCTGCAGGTGCGCAACGTCTATCTCGCGGCGCCGGAAACGTCCGTCTACGGCAAGGGCGGGAACGCACGGATGTACCTGACCGTCGCCAGTCGCAGCGACGCACCGGACACCCTGACCTCCGTCACCAGCGACGCCGCCGCGTCGGTGATCGTGATGCAGTCCGGGACGACCGGTAACGGCGGCGCACCCAGCGCGAGCCCGAGCGGGGGGGACAGCGGCCCCACCTTCGTGGGCGGCTCCGGGTTCCCCCTGACCGTCCCCGGCGGCTCAGCGCTCGCGCTCGGGCCGGACTCCACCCACCTTGTCCTGCAGGGACTCAACCGCCAGCTGCTGCCCGGCCAGTCGGTACAGGTCACCTTCACCTTCGCGAGCGCCGGCTCGACGACGCTGACGGTGCCCGTGGAGCTGCGCGAGGGCGGCGCCGGCTGAGCGGTGGTGGTCAGTGCCCCTGCGCGGCGACCCCGGCGATCGCCCGCTTCGCGGCCCCCGGATCGAGGTACTCGCCGCCGGCCGTGACCGGTCGCATGTCCTCGTCCAGGTCGTAGCGCAGCGGGATCCCGGTCGGGATGTTGAGCGCCACCACCTCGGCCTCGGCCAGCCCGTCGAGGTGCTTGACCAGCGCCCGCAGCGAGTTGCCGTGCGCCACGACCAGGACGGTGGCGCCGCTGCGCAGGTCCGGCACGAGGGCGTCGTACCAGTAGGGCAGCAGGCGTACGACGACGTCCTTGAGGCACTCGGTGCTCGGTAGCACGTCGGACGGCAGCGCGGCGTAGCGCGGGTCACCTGCCGCCGAGAGCTCGGATTCCGCGGGCAGCGCCGGGGGCGGGACGTCGTAGGACCGGCGCCACAGCTGGAACTGCTCGTCGCCGAACTCCGCCCGGGTGGCGGCCTTGTCCTTGCCCTGCAGCGCGCCGTAGTGACGCTCGTTGAGCCGCCAGGAACGCTGCACCGGGATCCACAGCCGGTCGGCCGCGTCGAGGGCGATCTCGGCGGTCCGGATCGCCCGGCGCAGCACCGACGTGTGAGCGACGTCGGGGAACAGCTGCGCCTCGGCCAGCAGCTCCCCGCCGCGCCGGGCCTCGGCCATCCCGCGCTCGGAGAGGCCGACGTCGACCCAGCCCGTGAAGAGCCCCTGCGCGTTCCAGTCGCTCTCGCCGTGGCGGAGCAGCACGAGCGTCGAGGTCATGGCGGGAGCCTGCCAGACCGAAGTCGCGCGACCTGCGGTTCGGGCGCCGGTTAACGTGCGTCGTGCAGCTTTCCCGCGTCGTCGCGTCGGCTCGGGGGGCCACCGCCGGCGCGCTGCGGGCGCAGACCGGCGGCCTGTCGGCGACCTTCTGGTGGCTGTGGGGCGGGACGCTGGTCAACCGCCTCGGCAACTTCGTCGTACCGTTCCTCGCGCTCTACGTGACGCTCGGGCTGGGGCGCTCGCCGGAGTACGCCGGGCTGGTGCTCGCCTGTGCCGGCGCCGGCAGTGCGCTCGGTGCGATCTCCGGTGGCTGGCTGGCCGACCGCGCCGGCCGGCGGGCGACGCTGGTGGGCTCGCTGGTGGCGGCCGCCGTCGCGATGCTGGCGCTGGGCTGGGTCCGCGGAACCGTCGGGGTGGCGACTCTCGCTGGCCTCGTCGGCGCCACGAGCAACGCTACCCGGCCGGCGATCTCGGCCGCGGTCGCCGACGTGGTCGCCGCCGCCGACCGGGTGCGCGCCTATGGCCTGAACTACTGGGCGGCCAACCTCGGCTTCATGGTGGCTCCGGTGGTCAGTGGCCTGCTCGCGGCGGTCAGCTGGCGGGCCCTGTTCGTCGCCGACGCCGTGACCTCCCTCGTCGCGGCCGCCGTGCTGTGGGTGCAGGTTCCGGAGACCTCGCCCGACCGCTCGACGCAGGCGGCCGAGGAGTCGGCACCCGCCGGAATGATCGACGTGCTGCGGGACCGCACGTTCCTGGTGCTCATGGCCCTGCACGTGGTCTGGGCCAGCCTGCTGCTGCAGTTCTCGGCCACCCTGCCGATCGCGATGGCCACCGACGGGCTCGGCTCGGCGGCCTACGGCGCGGTCATGGCCTTCGGCGGCGGCGCCGTCGTACTGCTGCAGCTCCCGGTCACCCGGCTGGTCCGCGACTCGCCCGCGTCAGCTGTGCTGGCCGGCGGCACGCTGGTGACCGGAATCGGGTTCGGTCTCACCGGCCTGGCGCACGGGCCGGTCGCGTACGCCGCCACGGTCCTGGTCTGGAGCGTCGGTGAGATCGCCTACGTCTCGGTCGTGAGCGCCATGGTCGCCGACCTCGCACCAGTGGCGCTGCGCGGCCGCTACCAGGGCATGTACACCCTCGCCTGGAGCGCGGCCGCGGTGATCGGACCCGGCGTCGGTGGGGTCGTCCTCGGCCGGCTGGGTGGTGGCTGGCTCTGGGGAGGCTGCGCCGTGCTGGGGGTTCTGGCCGGCCTCGGCCAGCTCGCCGCCGCGGGCAGCCGCCAGCACCGTCTCGCCGCGGTCACGGCCTGATCGGACTTGACAGCGTGCACCGGACAGGTCCGACCCGCCTCGCCCTGGTCGAGCCAGATCTGAGTGCGCCCCACTCCAGAATGCCTCTAACGCATTGGAGCGCGGAGCCCGTCGAGGGTGACGGCGACGAGGCGCCGCGCAGCAGCCTCGGACGGCAGCGCGCTGGCCGCAGTAAGGGCGTGCAGGCAGTACGCCGCGAGTTCGTCCGAGGCGACGTCCTCGCGGAACAGGCCGACCCGCACGCCTTCGTCCAGCAGCTCGCGGACGAAGTCGAGGAGCCGCTGGTGTGCCCGGGCGACGTGCTCGCCTCGGTGCAGCGCCGCCGAGAGCCCGGTCCCGTGGTGCTGGTGCGCGATGTGCGCGTAGGCGGTCAGGACGGCAGTCAACCGGCGCAGCGGGTCGCCCCCCCTGTCGCGGGCCGCCGCGAGGTGGGTGAGGTGGCTCTCGACCTGCCGGACATGCCACGCCTGGAGGATCGAGTCGACGTCCGGGAAGTACTTGTACAGCGTCGCCCGCCCGATCCCGGTCCGCTGCGCGATCTCAGACATCGTCACCGACGCCAGCCCGTGCTCGGCCACGAGTCCCGCCGCGGCGTCCAGCGTCGCGTCGCGCACCGCTTGGCGGTGCGCCTCGACCGACTCGCTCCACAGGGTGGGCATCCAGGAAAGCGTACCTACCGACGGCTATGCAACACCTTGCGCTCGGTGTAGACATTGTGTCTCGTACGCTGGCGGAGCTACCCGCTGCTGGAACCTCAGAGGAACAGGACTCCGGACATGGCTGACCGACCCGCGAGATCCGAGCAGGACAACCACCCGGTGCCCTCGCCCGTGACCGGCGCGCCGCGCTGGGTGAAGGTCTTCGGACTCGCCGCCCTAGCGTTGCTGCTGCTCATGGTGCTCGCGCAGCTCGTTGGGGGTGGCAAGCACGGCCCCGGCCGACACCTGGGGTTGCCGGCGGCGGACGGCACGGCTGCGATGGTTGCCGCCGCGGCCGGTCACGCGGACGAAGACGGCCGCTGATGGCGCTGGCGCCGGCAGTGCGCAAGCTCGCGCTCACTACGCATGTCACCACCTCCGTCGGCTGGCTCGGCGCCGTCGTCGCCTTCCTCGCCCTCGCCGTCGCCGGCCTCACCAGCCAGGACGGTCAGACGGTCCGCGCGGCCTACCTGTCGATGGAGGCGCTCGGCCGATACGTCCTCGTTCCGCTCGCCGCAGCCTCCCTGTTCAGCGGTCTTGTGCAGTCCCTCGGCAGCAGTTGGGGCCTGTTCAGGCACTACTGGGTGCTCACCAAGCTCCTGATGACCGTCTTCGCGACCGTCGTCCTGCTCGCCTACCTGCGGACCTTAGGCTATCTGGCCGACGTTGCGACGAGCGGCAACGGCGAGGGCGTGCTGCCGAGCCCGTCCCCCGTCCTGCACTCAGGCGCCGCACTCGTCGTGCTGCTCGTGGCGGCGGTGCTGTCGGTGTACAAGCCGCGGGGGGTGACCGCCTACGGCCAGCGCAAGCAGCGACAGGCTTCGGCACAGTCCCAGTAGCGGCACGCCTGCCCTCGTGCGGCCCTGCCGGTAGATGCCGTACCTCCGTCAACCGGTCGGCTCACGGTGCTCCACAGAAGGAACGTCGAGGGGTGCGGCCAGGTCAGCAGGAGTCCGGGCCCCGAGGTGTCCCGGTCGCCCCGCCCGTGGGACCCCGCACCGGGCCGTCATCCTGAGCGACCTCGCGCGGCTGCGCGAAGCGGGCGAAGGCCGCCAGGTTGGTGGTGTTCTCCCCGCGCCTACGCCGCCACTCCCACTCCCTGCGGATCGAGGAGCCGAAGCCGATCTCGAGCACCGGGTTGAAGCTCTCGTCGGCGTAGGTGAGAACGCAGCCGAGGAGGCGGTCGATCTCCTCTGGGCTGACCGCCGACAAGGGCAGCCGGCCCACCAGGTAGACGTCGCCGAGGACGTCGACGGAGAAGGCGACGCCGTACATCCGGGCATTGCGGGCCAGCAGGTAGCGGTGGACCTCCGCCACGTTCTCCTCCGGCCGACGTACGACGAAGGCCTCGACCAGCAGGCTGTGCTGGCCCACGACCAGCCAGGTCATCGTGGCCAGCTTGCGGGTGCCCTCCAGCCGGACCAGGTAGGCGCCCGGCCGGGCACGCTGGTAGGACAGCTCCTGGTCGTCGAGCGCGGCGCGGATCACCGCGTCGGTGTCGTTGGCGCCCATCAACGGGCGGCGGCCACCCGCTGGGCGGGCTCGGCCAGCGCGTCACGGTAGACCTGCAGCACGCCGGCCGCCGCCGCCCCCCAGCTGAACCCGGCGGCGTGCCGGAGCGCACCGTGCGCCAGCCGCTCGTGCAGGGCCGAATCGTCGAGCAGGCGACCCAGTGCGCCCGCGTAGTCGGCCGGATCGTGCCCGCGCACCAGCAGCCCCGAGGCGCCATCCGCGACGGCGGTCCGCAGGCCGCCCACGGCGGCCGCGACCACCGGCGTACCGCAGGCCTGCGCCTCGATCGCGACCAGGCCGAAGGACTCGTTGTACGACGGCACCAGGCACGCGGTGGCGGCGCGGTACCAGTCGGCGAGCTGGGCCTGCGGCACGGGCGGCTGGAACCGGACCAGGTCGGTGATCCCGAGGTCGGCGGCCAGCCGCTGAAGGTGCGCCGGCTCGGCCAGCCCGGTGCCGCTGGGGCCGCCCACTACGGCCACCACCAGCCGTGACCGCAGCGCGGGGTCACGCTCGAGCAGCAGGGCGGCTGCGCGCAGCAGGACATCCGGCGCCTTGAGCGGCTGGATGCGGCCGGCGAAGAGCAGGACAACGGCGTCCTGGGGCAGATCCAGACGTCTGCGCGCGGCCGCGGCCGAGCCGGGGCGGAAGACCTCCAGGTCGACCCCCGGCGGGACGCGGCAGACCCGGGCCGGGTCGGCGCCGTAGAGCTCGACCAGCTGGCGGGCCTCCTCGCGCGTGGAGGCGATCAGGCGGTCCGCGGCCTCGACGACCTGCGCCTCGCCGATCTCGCGCGCGACGGGATCCGGGGAGTCCCCCTCCGCCAGCGAGGCGTTCTTGACCTTCGCCATCGTGTGCATGGAATGCACCAGCGGGACGCCCCACCGCTCGGAGGCGAGCCAGCCGATCTGGCCGGACAGCCAGTAGTGCGAGTGGACGACGTCGTAGTGCCCGGGCTCGCGGTCGGCCTCGGCGCGGAGTACGCCGGAGGCGAACGCGCACAGCTGCGCCGGCAGGTCGTTCTTGCCGAGCCCCTCGAACGGCCCGGCGGTGACGTGCCGGACGGTCACGCCCGGAGCCAGCTCGACCGAGGGCGGGAGATCGCTCGACGTCGCGCGGGTGAAGATCTCCACCTCGATGCCAGCGAGAGCGAGACGCTTTGCCACCTCGACGATATAGACGTTCATGCCACCGGCGTCACCGGTGCCGGGTTGCTCCAGCGGAGACGTGTGCACGCTCACGGTCGCGACGCGATGTGGCAGCCGGACCCGGCCGGGACGCGGCGGCCGACGGGACAGCGGCACGGTCACCAAGCCACCTCCTCGCCGGTTCGCTCGTTCCGGTACGCCGAACCGCCGCCACGTCGCGCGGATTCCCGGCGTCGATCCCGCCCGATCGGGTAGTTCGCCGCTCGTAGTGCTTGTGGCACCGGAGGTTCCCGTGATCAGAGGTCAGGCTGTCATCACCGGTGCCAGCAGTGGCATCGGCGCCGCTACCGCGCGCCGGCTGGCGACAGCCGGCTTCGACGTCGTACTCGCCGCCCGCCGACTGGACCGGCTGGCGGCGCTGGCGACCGAGATCGGCGGCAGCCCGATCGAGCTCGATGTCACCGACGCGGCTTCGGTGACGGCGCTGGCCGAGGCGGTGCCCGACTGCGCCGTACTGGTCAACAACGCCGGCAACGCCATCGGGCTGGACCCGATCGCCGAGGCCGACCCCGAGGACTGGCGGGCGATGTACGACGTCAACGTCCTCGGCGTCCTGCGGGTCACCCAGGGGCTGCTGCCGGCGCTGGTCGCGAGCGGCTCCGGCCATGTCGTGGTGATGGGATCGACGGCCGGCCACATCGTCTACGAAGGGGGCGGCGGCTACACCGCCGCGAAGCACGGTGCGAACGCGCTGGCCGAGACGCTCCGGCTCGAGCTGTGCGGGCAGCCGGTGCGGGTCACGGAGATCGCGCCGGGGATGGTCGCCACGGAGGAGTTCAGCCGCAACCGCTTCCACGGTGACGCGGAGCGGGCCGCGCAGGTGTACGCCGGCGTACGTGCGCCACTCACCGCCGAGGATGTCGCGGACTGCGTCGTCTGGGCGGTCACCCGGCCGGCGCACGTCAACGTGGACCTGCTCGTGGTCAAGCCGCTCGCGCAGGCCGCCCAGCACAAGGTGCACCGAGAGTCGAACTAACGCCGCGCCAGCGCCGCTTCGAAGGCGGCGTAGGCCTCGTCACCGAAGAGGACGAACCGCACCTCCTCGACCCCCGTTGTCGTTCCCATGACCGTACTGATCGCGATGCCGGCCGCGTCGTCCATCGGCCAGCCGTAGGCGCCGGCTGAGACGGCCGGAAAGGCGACGGTGCTGGCGCCGAGCTCGTCGGCGACCCGCAGCGCCTCCCGATAGCTCGAGGCCAGCACGTCCGACCGGTCCGCTGTCCGACTGTGGACCGGCCCCACGACGTGGATCACCCAGCGGGCCGGCAGCTCACCGGCTGTCGTCGCCACCGCCTGACCCGGAGGCAGCCCGTCGGCGTACGTCGTACGTCGCAGCTCCCGGCAGGCGGCCAGGATCGTCGGCCCGCCGCGCCGGTGAATCGCGCCGTCCACTCCGCCACCCCCGAGGAGCGAGGAGTTGGCCGCGTTGACGACCGCGTCGACCTGCTGGTCGGTGATGTCGCCGAGCACGAGCGTGATCTCCACGCCCGCCAGCCTGCCATCCCGGTGAACGACCGGCACTGACGACTTCTGCACACATCTGCCGACGGGTGACCGGACGCTGAGCCTGCGCACCAGTGGGGACGAGTCACCAACCGGGCAGTTGTGTGCACGAGTGGTCACGTCGGACGGACGCCGCGTGCGCGGGAGGGCGGAAGGCTCAGGGAAGCCGGATCCGCAGCCGCCGGTTGGCCTTGCCCTTGTTCTCGACCTTGACGACCTCGATGCCGCCGATCGAGCGGGTCGATGCAACGTGGGTGCCGCCGTCGGCCTGGGTGTCCAGGCCCACGATGTCGACGATGCGCACCTCCGTGAGCGCAGGTGGCAGCAGGTTGGTCGCCGTACGGATGATGTCCGGGATCTCGAACGCCTCGTCCCGCGGCAGCACCTTGACCTCGATCCGCCGGTCGGCGGCGATCTCCGCGACGCAGGCCGAAGCCACCCGGTCCCGGAAGTCCGCCGGGAGATCTGGCAGGTCGAAGTCCATCCGGGCGGTCAGCGGCTCCATGTTGCCGCCGGTCACCAGCGCGCCGAAGTCGCGGAAGACCACGCCGGCGAGCAGGTGCAGCGCCGAGTGGGTGCGCATTAGCGCCGTACGCCGCTCGTCCTCGACCGCTCCGTTCACGGCGGTGCCGACGGGCGGCAGTGGGTCATCCTCGTGCGGTAGCAGCAGGAGGTCGTCGCTCCGTCGTACGCCGACGATCCGCGTCTGCACGCCGCCCCAGAGCAGGACGCCGGCGTCCGGCGGCTGACCGCCGCCACCGGGATAGAAGGCCGACCGGTCGAGGACGACCCCTTCCGGCGAGGAGTCGAGAACCGTTGCGGACCACTCGCGCAGGGTCGCGTCGGCGAGCTCCAGCCGGGATGTCCGCCCGTGTACGTCGGAGGCCATGAGTACGCAGGCTACGGCGCGTGCCGGAACGACTCGTGGGGTAGAGCAGCGCCATGCCCGGATTCGACGATCCCACGGTGCTGCTCCGCGGCGGATCCCGCGACGGCGAGACCACCACCGTTGCTCCCGAGGTCACGCGCCTCTATGCCGTCTCGGACGCGCCGGGCATGCTCGACGTCTACGAGGCCACCGACGACACCATGCACGTGCCGGGCAACGACGTGGCGGCCACGGTCTTCGAGTGGGTCACCCAGGAGCCGGCCCAGGGCGTCGCCCCGGCCATGCACATGCACCCCGGTCATTGACGGCAGAACCACCTCAGCCGTTCAGGAAGCCGGCCAGCACCTCGCGCAGCTCCCGCCGGGCCAGCCACAGCGCCGCACCTGATGAGAAGATCTTCAGTGTCGCGTCCGGCAGCGCGCCGGCCAGCTCCCGCGCCACCTCGACCGGGTGCAGGTCGTCCGCCGCCTGCGCCACCACGAGGACCGGTACGCCGACCGCCGCGAGCAGGGCCCGGTCGGGCACCGGCAGCTGCGTGGGCAGTGACCGCAGCGCAGGGCCGAGCGCGCTCCGCAGCAGCATCCCGGCGCGACCGTCGACGAAGTCGCGGGCGGCGGGCCGCTCCCGCACAGCAGCCGGCAGCTCGGCGCCGAGCAGGGCGGCGAGCCGCCCCCGGTCACCGGCCTCGGCAGCATCGGCGAGGGCGGAGAAGTGACGGAGCGCCGGTCCGCTGCGCGCCCGGTCCAGTACGCCGGGCAGGAAGAACACGGCCCGCTCGAACCGGTCCGGCGACTCCGCCAGCAGCGCCGCCAGGGCGCCGGCTCCCATCGAGACCCCGAGCGCACGCCGGGCCCCGACGGCGTCGGCGACGTAGCGCAGGTCCGCCGCGAGAGCGTCGTAGCTCCAGCCGGTGCCGGTGGATCGGCCGTGGCCGCCGAAGTGGAAGAAGACCCGGGTGCCGGCCACCCCGCTGCCCAGCGGCCTGGTGTCGGGAATGGAGCCCGCCAGCCCGTGCGCGAAGACCGTGACCGGATCGCCGGCGCCGCTGACGAGGTACTCCAGCCGACCGTCGGGCGTGGACAGCAGCGGCACTACCGCCAGCCCCGGCCGCCCGGCCGGCCGCCCCGCACCTCCCGCAGCTTCGGTCGTACGTCGACCAGGTAGACGATCGTCGCCACCAGACCGGCGAGGCCGAGGATGCCGAGTCCGCCGAAGAGAACCGACAGGACCAGCAGCACCAGCCACAAGGTCTTCGACTGCGTGACCGCCGCCCGCCACACCGGCTCCGGCCGGACGGCGGCATCGACAAGCGCGAAGACTTTCAGCGCGAAGACCCCGAGCGCCAGCAGCCCGAGCAGCCCCTCGATCGGGCCCAGGATCAGGTTGGCGATGTCGGTCATGCCAGCCGGGCCGAAGGGACGACCTGGTCGAGACCGGCGAGGTCCGCCGCGTCGGGCGCCCACTCACCGGCGGTCACGTTGGCGCGGACCTGTTCCGGCCGGGTCGCGCCGGCGATCACCGAGGCGACCGCGGGCTGTGCGGCCAGCCCCCCGACCGCAACCGACAGCAGCGAGATGCCTCGCTCGTCGGCGTACTTCTCCAGCGCCTCCACCCGGTCGAAGTTGCGCTCGGCGAGCAGCTCCGGCTTGCCGGTCAGTCGGGTGCCGGCCGGTGCCGGCTCACCCCGCCGGTACTTGCCGGTCAACAGCCCGTTCGCCAGTGGAAAGAACGGCAGCAGGCCGACGCCGTACCCCTCGCAGGCCGGCACCAGCTCGGCCTCGGCCTCGCGCTCGAGCAGGTTGTAGTTGTTCTGCGCGCCGATGAAGCGCTCGGTGCCGACGGTGCGCGCTGTCCACTCCGCCTCGGCCACCTGCCAGCCGGCGAAGTTCGACGACCCCAGATAACGCACCTTGCCTTCGGCGACCAGCTCGTCCAGGGCGGCCAACGTCTCGGCGATCGGCGTGCGGGGATCCGGCTCGTGCATCTGGTAGAGGTCGATGTAGTCGGTCTGCAGCCTGCGCAGCGACGCCTCGACGGCGCGCCGGATGTAGCGGCGGGAGCCACGCACCCCCCAGTCGGGTCCATTGCTCCCCGCCATGTCCGAGCCGAACTTGGTGGCGATCACCACGTCGTCGCGGCGCCCGGCCAGAGCCTCTCCGAGCAGCCGCTCGGACCCGCCGTCACGATCTGTGCCGTAGATGTCGGCGGTGTCGAACAGGGTGACGCCGACCTCGAGCGCCGCGTCCACCACCGCCCGGGTGCCGGCCAGGTCCACCCGACGGCCGAAGTTGTTGCAGCCCAGTCCCACGACCGAGACCGTCAGGCCCGACCTGCCCAGCTGGCGGTAGCGCATGGTGCCAGCCTAGGCACCCGGTCAGCTCTCGGCGCCCTCCGACGCAGCCGGCGGCTCCTCGCTGCGGGGGGAGCCCACCAGCCGCTGGCCGCGGTCGGCCAGCTCGGTGTAGACCAGGGTCGCCTTGTCCCCGATCTCGGTCGCATAACGCGACACCTGCCCTGGCAGCTCGCGGATCTGATCCTGGACGTCCTGCTGCAGCCGGGTCAGCTCGGCGGGCAGCTCACGGAACCTGGCCACCATGGCCGAGTTGGCGCCGATCAGCGCGTAGACCGGCTTGCTGTCCGGAATCCTGGTGAAGTCGGTGACCCGCATGACGTGCTCCTCAGTCGTTGGCGGTCGGTGGTGTTGGCTGGCCGGGCTCGCCCGGGATCGCCGCGACCGGGCCGTCCTTGGCGTCGTTCTCGCGGCGGAACGAGTCGTAGATCTCGAGCAGGACCTGCTTCTGGCGCTCGTTGAGCCGGACATCCTGGGCCAACGCTTCGGGGACCTGGCTGTCGGTACGCCGCTCGTCGAGGATGCCGGCCTGCACGTAGAGCGCCTCGGCGGAGATGCGCAGTCCACGGGCGATCTGCTGGAGGATCTCCGCGCTGGGCTGCCGCAGCCCGCGCTCGATCTGGCTCAGATAAGGGTTGGAGACGCCGGCGAGGCTGGCCAGCTGGCGCAGGGACATCTCCGCTGTACGACGCTGCTCGCGGATGTACTGGCCGAGGTCTCCGACGTTCACCGCCGCCACGGTACGCGGCGGGTGCTAGCTATTGCAAGCAGCTAGCAAGCAAGCACCTACAGGACGGCGCGTACCTCCCCGACCAGCGCGCCACCGCCGCGCACCGGGAGCGTGGCCAGCTCGTCGAGCACCGGCGCGGAGCAGCCGAGCTCGCGCAGCAGGGCCACCAGGACCGGCACCCGGCCCCGGCTGGCACCATCCTCGATCTTCACCGCGCAGCTGCCCCCGTCGGCCAGCGCCGCGGCGTACACCCCCTCGGCACCGTCCTTGGCGACCAGACCGGGTACGCCGGCCAGCAGCCGGGTCACGTCGCGACCGGGGCCCCCCACCACTTCGGGATGGGCCCGCATCGCGTCGGCCACCCGACCCGCCGGCGTATCCGGGGCCGCCGTGGCCAGCCCGGCGAATGCGCGGGCGAGTCCGGTCAGCGAGAGCGCGAACATCGGCGCGCCGCAGCCGTCGACCGCCGTGGCCGAGATCCGCTCGCCGGCGAGGTCCTCGACCATTGCCCGTAACGCCAGCTGGAGCGGGTGCGAAGGGTCCAGATAGCCGGTCGTCGGCCAGCCGGCCGCGACGCAGGTGGCGAGCATGCCGGCGTGCTTACCGGAGCAGTTGTGGTGCATGGTGTCGGGGCCGCCGCCCGCGCGGAGCAGGGCGGTGCGGGCCCGCTCGTCCAGCGGCAGGTCGGGCGGGTTGCCCAGCGCTGACGGTTCCAGCCGCGCCCCGGCGAGCACCTGCTGCACCAGCGCGAGATGGCGGTCCTCACCCGAGTGGCTCGCCGCCACGACCGCCAGCAGCTCCCCGTCCAGGTCGAGGCCCGCCCGCAGCATGCCGACGGCCTGCAACGGCTTGTTGGACGAGCGCGGCAGGACCGGCGCGTCCGGCGTACCCCGCTCCAGCGCCCTGCTGCCGTCCGCGCGTAGGGCGACGGCCGAGCCGGTGTGGTGAGACTCGACGAAGCCCGACCGCACGACCTCGGCGAGCACGGGCAGCGGGCTGGATGAAGCCATCGACGACCTTCCGTGGGAGTCGCCGGGATCGCCGGCGCGCCTTCAGCGACCCGGACCTTCAGTGCCGCTGGTCCTCGCGGTCGAGCAGCTCGCTCACGTCCGCCTCACCCTCGCGGTAGCGGCGGGCGATCTCGGTCGCACACCGGTCGAGCACGCCGTGGATCGCGTGCCGGCTCGCCGACAGCTTCTGCTCCTCCGCCGAGTAGACGTCCAGCGCCCGGCTCAGCTCCTCGTCGCTGCGGGCACTGACGTCGTCGAGGTCGACGTCGGCCACCAGGGACTCCACCGCCCGCCGGTGCAGATCTGCCCTCGACGGCTCGAGGCCCGTACGCCGGCCGAGCCCACGCGGCGGACCCGAGCTGTGCTCCGACAGGATCCGGGGCAGTGCGTCGAGCAGGCTGGTCGGGCCCTCCTCCGACCGCCGGGCGAGCTCCGCGCGGACGATGTCGATCCGTCCCTGCAGCAGCCGGCGGAGGTAGGACACGTCCGCCTCCTCCTGCTCGGCCTCGTCGCGCAGGCCGCGCACCTCGCTCAGCGATCGAGCGCCGAGGTCGTCGAGGTAGTGGGGGTCGAGGATCCGGTCACCACGGCGGCCACCGCCAGCAACGGGGCTGGAGTCGGCGCTGGCGTCGGAAGGTGTCACGGCGTCTCCCTGTGGGCGGTGCCGGCGAGCACCGGGCGGCGATCCTTGACGCAGAGCAGCGTCCGCGCCTCGTCCGGCGTCATGGGTGGGCGGGCGGCCAGCCGGCCCAGCGCGGCCGCCCGTTCGACGAGCTGCGCGTTGTCCCGTACCGGTTCGCCAGGCAGGAAGCTGAGGGTGTCCTCCATGCCGACCCGCAGGTGGCCGCCGGCCGAGAGAGCGGCCAGCGCCACCGGCAGCGTGGAGCGTCCGACCCCGGTCGCCGACCAGGTCGCACCCCCCGGCAGGGCCGCCACCGCGGCGACCAGGGCGGCCGGCGTACCGGGCATGCCGCCCGGCACCCCCATGACGAGATCGGCATGCACGTGTCCGCCGTACGGCGGGCCGTACTTGTCGAGCAGCCGGCTCATCGCCGTCACCTGGCCGAGGTCGAAGATCTCGAACTCCGGCACGACCTCACGCTCCTGCATGCGCCGGTAGAGCTCGACCATGAACGGCCAGCGGTTCACGAAGACGTCGTCGCCGAAGTTCACCGTGCCGCAGGACAGGCTGGCCGAGTCGGGCTCGGTGTCGAGTACGGCGATCCGGGCGGCCTCCGGGTCGGTGACCGCGCCGCCGGTGGAGAGCTGAACCACCAGGTCGGTCTCGTCGCGCAACGCACCAACCGTCTCCCGCAGCCGACCGAGGTCCAGCGTGGGGGCGGCGTGGTCGTCCCGGACGTGGACGTGGATCATCGCCGCGCCGGCGGCTGCACAGCTGCGCGCCGTCACGACCAGCTCGTCGAGCGTGACCGGGAGCGCCGGCGCGTCGGCCTTGGCAGTCTCGGCGCCCGTGGCGGCGACCGTGATCATGGTGCTGGCGACGGCCATGCACCGCATGGTCGCACGCGCAGTCGCCAGGAGGCTGATGCACGCGCTCGGTTACGTCGGCGCCTTCCTCGGCGCGAGCTTGCCGCCGAAGACGGTACGAAACCGTCGTAGCGGGCATCCCTGGTGAGTAATTTGCCCACGCTCCGAAGGTTCCTACCCGTGCCAGACACCGTTCGTGTCGCCACCTCGCTGCCGCCCAACGACCTGTCGGCGGCGCAGGGCCGCAGTTTCGTGCGTGCCGCCCTGCACGCCAACACGGTCCCGGAGATCGTGGACACGGCCGTTCTGCTGGCCAGTGAGCTGATCACCAACGCGGTTCTGCACGGTCGCAGCGAGGTGGAGCTCACCGTCGAGATCACCGGAGTCGCGGTGAAGGTGTCCGCGGCGGACATGAACTCGAGGATGCCGGTCCTGCAGTCGGCCGACGAGCTCGCCCTCGACGGTCGAGGCATCGCGATCATCAACCTGCTGGCCAGCTCGTGGGGGGTTGTCACCACCGAAGCAGGCAAGACGGTGTGGTTCTGCCTCGAGCTGCCCCGCTCGTAAGCGTCATCCGATCTTGGCCGGCATGCCCCCGGCAGTCAGCTCCACCTCGTCCGGTGTCGTCCGCTTGACGAGAGCCAACGCGATCGGTCCCAGCTCGTAGTGCCTCGCGGCGCTGGTGACGAAGCCCACCCGCGCTCCCCCCGACTCCACCAGGTCGCCCGTACGCGGCAGCGCCTCCGCGCCGCCGTCGAGATGCAGCAGCACGAGCCGCCGCGGCGGGCGGCCCAGGTTGTGCACCCGGGCGACCGTCTCCTGGCCGCGGTAGCAGCCCTTGTTGAGGTGTACGGCGGTCTCCAGCCACCCCACCTCGTGCGGAATCGTCCGGTGGTCGGTCTCGTGGCGCAGCCGGGGGAGCCGGGCGGCGACGCGCAGCGCCTCGAAGGCCCAGCTACCGGCTGGTGCAGCGCCAGCCACCGACCCCACATCGACGAGCCGCGCCCGCGGCAGCAGCAGGTCGACGACGTCGTCACCGGGGCCCGGCATCCGGCGGGCGAAGCCGCCGTCCCCGAGGGGTTGGACGGCGTACGGCGTACGGCCTACCTGCACGCCGAAGTGTCGGGACAGCGCGGAGTCGGTGTCCGGCCCGAGAAGTGAGACGACGGCCCACTGCGCGGTCACGACGTCCACCTCGACGCGCAGCAGGAACCGCATCGAGTCGAGGTAGCCGCGCAGCTCGGCCGCCGTACGAGGCTCGACGTCGAGCCAGGTGGTCTCGCCGTCGTCGAGCAGCGACAGGTGGTGCTCCACGTGCCCGTGCGGACTCAGCACCAGCGCCTCGGCGCCCCGTAGCGGCTGCAGGGAGGCGAGGTGCTGGGTGGTGAGGCTGTGCAGCCAGCTCAGCCGGTCCGGCCCCGCAACGGTGAGAACCTCGCGGTTGCTGCGGTCGACCACGCCGGCGGCCTCCGCGAGAGCCTTCTGCTCCCGGAAGGGGTCGCCGTAGTGGGCGGCGACGCCCTCGTCAGGTGGGTCGGCGGGCACCGCGCCCGGCAGCGTGAGCAGCGGGCTGTCCATCCCTCCAGCCTACGGCCGGCCCGCCCGTCAGTCGTCGTCCGGCTGCCCGCAGCTGCGGCACTCCCCGAAGATCGCGAAGTGGCCGACGTCCACCGTGAACCCGCGCTCGGCGGCGAGCCGGTCGACCAGGTCCTGCACCAGCGCCGGCTCCACCTCCTCCACGCTGCCGCAGCGGCGACAGACGAGGTGCACGTGGTCGTCCAACGTGGCGGCGTGGTAGGTGGGTGCTCCATGCCCGAGGTGCGTGTGGGTCACCAGCTCGAGCTCCTCGAGGAGCTCCAGGGTGCGGTAGACGGTGGAGATGTTCACCGCGCTCGCGGTCCGGCGTACCTCGCTCACGACATCGTCGGCGGTCGCGTGGCCGAGCCGGTCTACCGCCTCCAGCACCAGCTGTCGCTGCGGTGTGAGCCGGTAGCCGCGGTCGCGCAGCACGGTCTGCCATCCGGTGCCGGACATGCGCAAAGTCTAGGCGCGCGGCGATCCGGGAATCCGTTGCGCGACCCGCCACCCCTCGCGTACCGTTTTGCGCACACGGGAAGGGAGGTGGTCCTCGTTCATGTGTGAACAACGGACTCGTGAGGTGGCTGTCCGCTAGCCGCCGTCCTGGACTCCGGTTCCACCGGGCGCCTCCCTATGACGGCGTACGGCGGAGACTCCGACAGACACCGCGCCCCCGGGTGCCGGCCCTCGTCCAGCCGGCCCTCGCACTTTGCGAGGAAGAACCCGGGGGTTGTCTGTTGTCCGGGTCACCACCGAACCCGTGGAGGCCGAGGACCAATCGTGGTCAGGTGCGCCGCAGCCGGGCGGAGAGGTGCGGCTGGAGCGGCTGCTCCACTGCGGCCATGTCGTAGGCCCACATCAGCTCGTCGCCTACCAGGCCGTAGAGCCGGCGGCCCGCGGTGACGTCCTTCGCCGACGGCGTACGCGCGACGACGTCCGTCCCGATCTCCACCCTGGTGCCGGCCGCCGTGCCCAGCCATACCTCGACGACGCCCATCGGATGGGCGAGCACGAGCTCCACGGCGCCGTCCGCGCCGGGCCGCCACCATCCGGTCTCGCGCGCCATCGGTCGGCCGTCCTCGAGCGACCAGCTCCGGCTGGTGTACTCGAGCAGCGGCTTGCCGTAGTGGGAGAACGTCAGCTCCTGGCCGAAGCCGAAGTCCTCGATCGTCGGATAGCCGCCGACGCCCTCGCCCGACCACGTCCCCAGCAGGAAGGCCAGCGGCGCGAGAGCTGGGTGCAGCTCGGCTGGCGGCGTCACCGCGAGCCGGTGTAGATGCGGTAGGCGACGTACAAGCAGATCCACGCGAACGCGCCCAGGACCAGCAGCAGTACGCCGGTGTACGCCGTCTCGATCACGCTGCTCACGATAGGCGGCCGCAACCGCGTGTCAGGGGTGCAGCGCGGGCGGCGGGCGACCATCCCCGGAAGCCGACCATCTGTCGACCGAAGACCTCACTAGGGAAACGAACGGCCGTTGCAGGGCGGCCCCCACAGGCCCCGGTGAGCCGCCCGAGCAGCGTCCGCCAAGCGGCCCAGCAGGCCGGCGTAGCGCACCTGTGGCCGGTAGGGGTAGGCGCGGGCCGCACCGGCCGTGACGAGCACCGCCTGCAGGAACCGGCCGTCGGGCAGCCACACGTCCCAGAGCTCGCGGCCGAACCGGTCGGTCCGCCCGCCGGGTTCGTACGCCGCCCGCACCCGGGCGCCGGTCAGCAGCCGCGAGGTGAGTGCGGAGGCCCGCTCGCCGTAACAGGCCACCGGCGCGTCCGGGCGCACGGTCTCCGGCGTGTCGATCCCGATCAGCCGTACCCGCAGTGGCCGGGAGGTGCCCGACGGCATGGCGATCATCGTGTCGCCGTCCACCACCCGTACGACGGTCGCGACGAAGGCCTCCCTCGCCACCGGCGGCGACTGGACACCCCCGGGGTCGACCGGCGGCGACTCGACCGCGCCCCGGCCGACGGCGGTCGGCGACCCCGACCGTGGGGCGGCAGCCGGGTCTGGACCGGTCGCCGTACAGCCGGCCAGCAGTCCGGCGAGCACCCCGATGACGAAGAACTGTCGCAGTTCGTTAATGCCTGGGGGTGGTGGGAGAACCGTCATCTCGGTCACCATGGTGGCCCCGAGCAGAGCCCCGGCGAAGGAGGGGAGGCGCCACATGTCACAGCGGCGCGCGGCCTGCCTGCTTCTCGGCGTCCTGGGACTTGTTCTCGGGCCGGTCGCGACCGCTCCGGCCGCCGCGGCCGGTGACTACCCGCGGGTGCTGCAGGTCGAGACCGACCGCCCGCCGCAGGTCTCGCTGGACGTCGTCGTACCGCCGCTGCTGGCCAGCCAGCTGCTGCCGGCGTCCGCATTCCAGATCACCGACAGCGGCAGGCGACTGCCGGTGACGGCTACCCGGCTGACCCCGTCCCCGCTGCGCGTGGTGCTCGTGCTCGACACCGCCGTGTCCCCGGCGGTACTCGCGGCGCAGCAGGGGGCGGCTCGGGAGTTTCTCTTCAAGCTCCCCGCACGGGCCGAGGTCGGCGTGGTCGCGGGCAGAGCGGACCCGGTGGTGCTCGCCCCCCCCACCGCGGACAGGTCGGCGACGGTGCGGGCTCTGGTCGCGCTGGAGGCGGAGCCACCGGACCAGGCGGTGGACGTCACACCTTCCCTCGGCACCGCCCTCGACGAGCTGGAGCTGCGCGGGGGCGCCAACGTGGTCATCGTGGTCGACTCGCGACCGGACATCGAGACCGTGCCCTACGACGTGTCCCGCACCGCCCTCGACGCTCGTACGGCGGTCTATGCGCTGCTGCTGAAGCGGGGTCCTGCCGGTTACCTCGGTGGGCTGCCCGCGCTCTCCGGCGGCCGGGTGCTGCAGCTCGACGGGCCGCGCATGCTCCTCAACGCCTTCGACACAGTGCAGTCCGACCTGCTCGGGCGGTACCGGGTCGGCTACCTCGCGAGCGGTTCACCGGGTCGGGAGGCACAGCTGGTCGTGGCCGCCGCTGGAGTACAGGCGGCCACCACCTTCGCGGTGGGAGAGACCGCCCGGCCCACGTCGAACGACGAGCCACCACCGTTGACCACCTTCGCCGCCGTACTGCTGGCCATCCTCCTCTGCGCCGTCCTGGTCGGACGGCTGGCGACGCCGGCGGCGACCCGGTCATGACCCGAGGGTGAGAACCGCCGCCGCCACCGAACCGGTCTCCGCGCGCACGGCCACCTCGCCGGCGCCGCCGGGTACCAGTGCGCGCACCCGCCAGTCGCCCGGCGCCGCAAAGAAGCGGAAGGCACCGGTCGGTGAGGTCACCACCTCGGCGGTGAACTCACCGGCACCGTCGAGCAGCCGGACGTAGGCGCCGCCCACCGGCGAGCCGCCGCGCACGACACTGCCCTGGATCACCGCGCCGGCGTCCGGGTCGACCGGCGCCAGGTCCTGGGCCGGCGCGCCACAGCCGCTCACGCCTCACGCTCGATCGGTACGCCGACCAGCGAGCCGTACTCCGTCCACGAGCCGTCGTAGTTCTTGACCCGCGGGTGACCGAGCAGCTCGTGCAGGACGAACCAGGTGTGCGCGGAGCGCTCGCCGATCCGGCAGTAGGCGATCGTGTCGCGACCCTCGTCCACGCCAGCGCCGGCGTAGAGCGCCCGCAGCTCGTCGTCGGAGCGGAACGTGCCGTCCTCGTTGGCCGCCTTGGACCACGGGACGTTGACCGCGGTCGGAATGTGCCCGGGGCGCTGCGACTGCTCCTGCGGCAGGTGCGCCGGCGCCAGCAGGCGGCCGGCGTACTCGTCGGGGGAACGCACGTCGATCAGGTTCTCGGTACCGATCGCGGCGAGGACCTCGTCCCGGAAGGCGCGGATCGACGTGTCCGGCTCCTGCGCGGCGTACGCCGTGGCGGGGCGCACCGGCACGTCCTTGGTGAGCGGCCGGGAGTCGAGCTCCCACTTCTTGCGCCCGCCGTCGAGCAGCCGGACGTCGGGGTGACCGTAGATCTTGAAATACCAGAACGCGTACGCCGCGAACCAGTTGTTGTTGCCGCCGTAGAGGACGACCGTGTCGTCGTTGCCGATGCCCTTGGAGCTCAGCAGCGCCTCGAAACCGTCCCGGTCGACGAAGTCGCGACGGACCTGGTCCTGCAGCTCGGTCTTCCAGTCCAGGCGTACGGCGCCCGGGAGGTGGTCCTTGTCGTAGGCGGTGGTGTCCTCGTCGACCTCGGCGAAGACGACCGTGCGGTCGTTGCGGTGGGCCTCGGCCCAGTCGGCGTCGACCAGTACGTCGGTGCGGCTCATGCGTGTACTCCCGTGGAAGAGGTCGGTGAACGAACTGTGACGGACCCTCAGCGGGGTCGACACAGCGAGCTGCGCAGCCGGCAGAAGTCCACCGTGCGGCGCTTGACCAGCTCCGTCGAGCAGTACACGAGAGTCAGCGTAGGCCTCCGGATCGGCGCGAGTTCCATCAGCTCCAGCGCCGGGGGGCGCCGGTTCCTTCCCGTCAGGGCACCTCAGCCACCGGCGAAGGGGGGCAGGACCTCGACGGTGCCCCCGTCTGACAGGAAGACCGAGGCGTGCGGCCGGGCACCGACCGGGTTGCCGTCGACGACAAAGGAGCAGCTGCCGAGCACCGCCGCGAACCGCGCGTCACGATCGGCACGGGCCGCCAACAGCGCGTCGCCCAGGTTGCCCGCCTCGTAGGGCTCCTCCGACACACCGGCCGCCGCCTTGGCAGCGGCCCAGTACCGGATCGTCCCGCGGACCGCCATGGCGCCATTGTGGCGCCGACTACGCTTCGTGGAGTGGCGGGGCTGGAGATCGAGCGCCGCCAGCGCCTCTCGGCGGACGAGGTCGCGCAGGTCACCCGGCTGGTCGATGAGGTAACCGAGGCGGACGGCGTACGGCCGCTGTCCGAGCACGTCATGCTGCACCTGCGGTACGGCGGTGACACGCCGGCCCGCAACCTCCTCGGTTGGCTCGACAGCGACAACGGGCGAGCGCTCGCCGGTTACGCGCACCTCGACGTCACCGACCCGGTCGACGGGGCGAGCGCCGAGCTGGCGGTGGCACCGGGCCTGCGCCGCGCGGGGTTCGGCCGGCAGCTCGTGGGGGCCCTGCTCGCCGAGACCGACGGCAGGCTGCGGCTGTGGGCGCACGGCGAGCAGCCGGCGGCTGCGGCGCTGGCAGGCAGCATGGGGTTCGCGCGCGATCGGATCCTGTGGCAGCTGCGCCGCTCGCTCTACGCGCCGCTCCCCGCGCCCGAGCTGCCGCCCGAGGTGACCGTCCGGACGTTCGTCGTCGGGCAGGACGAGGAGCGCTGGGCCGTGGTGAACAACCGCGCCTTCGCCGGTCACCCGGACCAGGGCCACTGGACGGTCGAGGACGTGCGGCAGCGGGAGCGGGAGCCCTGGTTCGACCCGGCCGGCTTCTTTCTCGCCGAGCGCCGCTCCGGACCGGACGTGCAGCTGGTCGGCTTCCACTGGACCAAGGTCCATGGCGCCGACGACGGCCACGGCCACCAGCCCATCGGGGAGGTCTACGTGGTCGGCGTGGACCCCTCGGCCCAGGGCCAGGGGCTGGGGCCCGCACTCACTCTCGTCGGCCTGCGGCACCTGCGCTCGCGCGGCCTGTCCTCGGTGCTGCTCTACGTCGACGACACCAACACCGGCGCCATCAAGGTCTACGAACGGCTCGGCTTCACCCGATGGGACGTCGACGTCTCCTACCGCCGCAACTGAGGGCGGTCAGGAGAAGATGGGAAAGCCGAGCGAGGCGGCCATCCGGGACAGCGCCCGCCACTCCTCGTAGTCGGCGAAGCCATCCGGCGGGCAGGCCTTGCCGACGAAGGGAGGCACCGCGAAGGTCGGCGCCGTGAGGTTCGGCGCTGCCGCGAAGTCGAGGGCCTCGGCGAGGTTGCGCGCCGCAGCGTCCCGGACGGTCAGCGGCGGCAGGCCGAACCGCCACTCAATCATCTTCAGCACCGAGGTGTGGTCGTAGACCCGGTGCCCGACGTGGTGCCGCCGGGCTCGCGGTGAGATCAGCAGGCACGGCACCCGGAACCCCCGCAACCGCTGCCCGTCGTGCACGTCCGGCGCCTTGGCCGGCGGAACGTGGTCGAAGAAGCCGCCCCACTCGTCATAGTTGATGATCAACGCGGTGTTGCGCCAGTTCGGGCTGTTCTTGACCGCCTCGTACGTCCGGTTCAGGAAGTCCTGGCCGACCCGGATGTCGGCGTGCGGGTGGTCGTCGCCCGAGGTCCCACTGCCCTCGTCGAGGAACCGGGGGTCGACGTAGGAGACGGCGGGCAGGGTGCCGGCCGCGCAGTCCTTCAGGAACTCGGAGTAGCTGCGGCTGATCGGCAGGTACTTGTCGCCGTACAGGGCCAGGAAAGGCACGTCGGAGTAGTAGTACTTCCCGGTCACGCCGGCCTCGGCCAGCCGGTCCCAGATCGCCGGGAAGGTCGCCGTCTTGGTCGAGTTGTGCGTGCGGTCGGACTGGGCCGAGTGCTGGTAGAAGCGGTTCGGGTAGGTCTCGGCCATGGTGGCCGAGAAGTACCGGTCGAACGCGGTCCAGTAGGTCGCGGCCTGGCTGTAGAACGCCAGGTCCGAGGGCCGGTAGTAGCCGATCGAGTAGCTGTCGTTCGCGCCGGAGCGCAGCCAGCCGTCACAGGCACCGAAGTTGAACTGGACCCGGCCGCCCTCGTAGGAGTGGTCGGGGTCCGGGTGGTCGCAACCCTGGTAGGTGCGCAGGTGCTGGGTCGACTGCGCAACCCCGTTGCGGTCGGTGTAGGTCAACCCGGCCTGCTTGCCGTCGGCTCCCGGCAGCCAGCCGAGGAAGTGGTCGAAGGACCGGTTCTCCATCATCACCAGGACGATGTGGTCGATCCCGGACTGCGCCGGCGGCGGCAGGGTGACCAGGCCGCCGGTGGTCGCAGCGGCGATCCGCTCCCTGCCGGTCAGCGCGGCCGCTCCAGCCGCCGCCGCCGCCCCGGTGAGGAAGGTACGCCGGCGCATCGAGGTCTTCGGTTCGGTGGGCTCGGTCAAGGCGGTCAGACTCCCTTGTTGTAGACGTCGGAACCGAAGCAGCGCTCGGTCGTCGCGGCGTAGCCCAGGTGCGACAGGCCGTAGATGTTCTCGATGCTGCAGAGCAGCCCGTAGTGGTTGTAAGGGGTGTCGTTGAAGCTGCCGGGACGGATGTACGGCGACACGAGCACTGCGCCGACCCGGCCGCCGCCGGGGCCGAAGATGCCCGGCATCGGGCTGTTCGGGCCAGGCGATTCGTTGCAGCAGGCCGAGGCGTCCTGGTCCCCTGTCCTGCTGAAGGCTTCCGCCTCGTCGAAGGTCACCACGAGCAACCCGTCCTGCTTGAACGCGGGTGAGTTCAAGATCTTGGGCACCCACTGCTGCAGCCACTTGTCGGCGGTCACCAGCCCGCCCGGCTCCCCGGTGACGCACGGTTCGTCATGGCCGTCGTGGCAGAGGTTGGGCGTGATGTAGCTGAAGTTGGGTGTCGTGGCGACCGAGCCCAACGCCACCGGCAGCCGCTTGAGCGGCAGAACGTGGCGGTCGCAGTAGTCCTGCCGGTCGATGATCGAGTGGAAGTACATGAACGGGTTGTGCCGGACGGCGTACTGGTCACCCGGCTCGGCGGTCTGGGTGTCGTCCTTGCTGTTCAGCGCCGGATGCCGGCAGGTGTTCGGTGCTGGCGAATGCGCCATGTCTTCCATGTAGCCCGCCCAGGTGAAGCCCTTGGCGTCGAGCTGCTCAGGCAGCGTCCGCACCGACGCCGAGTACACGCAGCCCTGGCCGACGGCCTGCCCGGGGGGCACCGTGCCGGTGCCCTGGAAGTCGCTGAAGGTCTGGCAGTCGGCCTGGGTGTCGGCGTTCGGGCCCTGCCCGCTGATCTGTGCGATGTAGTTCGGCAGGCTGTTGTGGGCGGTGGCGTAGTAGAAGTCGAGCAGCATCCCCTTCGCGCGCAGCGTGTGGGCGAGATAGGGAGCCGGGGAGTTCAGCCGGAAGGTGCTCTTGAAGCCCTCGTTCTCGAGGTTGATGACGAAGACGTGGCGGATCGGCGGCGGGCTCAGCGCCGTCGTCAGCGGTCGGTCGGCGGTGGGAACTGCCGCCGGGGCGGCCGGCGCGACGCCGAACACGAGGGCGGCGGCGGCCGCCGGCGCAAGGACACGGAGGAGACGGGGCAAAGAGAGCGACATGTGCCATTTCTCGCAGGGACAAGTGGACGGACCGACGACCGCAGATGGCCGGCAGGCAAACGCCAGCGGGCGGTTGCGCCGGCGTACCGGCCTGCGGTCAAACCTCGAACTTGTAGCCCAGCCCCCGGACGGTCACCAGATGCCGGGGAACGGAGGGGTCGGACTCCACCTTGGCCCGCAGCCGCTTGACATGGACGTCGAGGGTCTTGGTGTCCCCGACGTAGTCCGCTCCCCAGATCCGGTCGATCAGCTGGCCACGGGTCAGCACCCGGCCGCAGTTGCGCACGAGCAGCTCGAGCAGCTCGAACTCCTTAAGCGGCAGGCCGACCGGCTCGCCGCGCACAGTGACGACGTGCCGGTCGACATCGAGCCGGACCGGGCCGGCCTCCACGACCGAGGGCAGCAGCTCACCGACGTCGTTGCGCCGACGCAGCACCGCGCGGATCCGCGCCACCAGCTCGCGCGAGGAGAACGGCTTGGTGACGTAGTCGTCGGCGCCGAGCTCGAGCCCGACGACCTTGTCCACCTCGCTGTCCCGCGCGGTGAGCATGATGACCGGCACGTCGCTGCGCTGGCGCAACGTCCGGCACACCTCGGTCCCGGACAGACCGGGCAGCATGAGGTCGAGCAGCACGAGATCGGCGCCGCCGCGCTCGAACTCGGCCAGCCCGGCCGGACCGGTGCCCGCCACCGCCACCTCGAAGCCCTCGCGGCTGAGCATGTACTGGAGCGTCTCGGAGAACGACTCCTCGTCCTCGATGACCAGCAGCCGGGTCATCTCGACACCGCCGCGGCGGCCGGTGCCGGGCGGATGTCGGAGGGGGTCGACGTCGGAGGCATCGGCAGGTGCAGGGTGAAGGTCGACCCGACGCCCTCCGAGCTCCACACCGAGACCCGGCCGCCGTGGTTGCCCACGATGTGCTTCACGATCGCCAAGCCCAAGCCGGTCCCTCCGGTAGCCCGCGACCGAGCCGGGTCCGAGCGGTAGAACCGCTCGAAGACGCGGTGCAGGTCCGCGGATGGTATGCCGATCCCCTCGTCGCTCACGGCGATCTCGACCTCTTCCTCCGACTCCCCGCCCCGAAGCCGGGCGCCGACGCGCACCTTGGTGCCCGGAGCGGAATAGGCGACGGCGTTGTCCAGCAAGTTGGTGAGCGCGGTGACGAGAGACCGCTCGTCGCCCCAGACCTCGAGGTCACCGGCGTCCGCGGCCACCACCTCGATGCCGACGGAGCCGGCCGCGAGCCGAACCCGGTCCGCCGCGTCGGCGATGAGGCTGGCAACCGGAACGGCTCGCTGGTCGGGTGGCGGGTCGCCGCCCTGGAGGCGGGACAGGTCCAGCAGCTCCTGCACCAGGCGGGCCAGCCGACCGGACTCATGGACCATCCGGTCGGCGAAGCGCCGGGCGGCCACCGGGTCGTCGACCCCGTCGCGGAAGGCCTCGGCCAGCAGCAGCAGTGCGCCCACCGGGGTCTTGAGCTCGTGCGAGACGTTGGCGACGAAGTCACGGCGTACGGCGTCCACCCGCCTAGACTCGGCCAGGTCGTTCAGCAGCAGCACCACCTGCTCACCTCCGGGCACCGGGGCCGCCGTCGCCCGCACCGCCCGCGTCGCGGCGCCGTACGGGAGCTCGACATCCTCGGTCTGCCGCTCGCCTTCCCGGCGGGCCACGCGGACCAGGCGGGCAAGCACCGGTGCGGTGAGGCTCGTCCCCCGGACGACCCGCATGCCGATCGCGGCCTCATTGGCCAGCAGCACCTCGTGGTTGTCCAGCAGCACGGCGCCGGTGTCGAGCGCGGCCGCCACGGTCGCCAGCACCGCGGTCGCCTCCGTCCCGTTACTCACGTTCGGCGCCACAGCCTCCCGTCGCCGACTCCAGAGCGGGGACATGACGTCCATCGTAGGGGCGCCGGAGCGTCCGATCCGCCGCCGCTGTGCAGCGTCGGGACCCGGTCCGGAAGTGTTCACCTTCCGGTCTTGTGCACTTTGCCGACGGGCGACGTCCCTACCTCCAGTCGGGTTATCGTCGGGCCAGCTTCCGGCACCGCCGGGGCCGAGCCAGCCCGGAGGAGCCAGTGCGCGACGCCTACCACGAGGACCTCGACGAGATCTCGACGCAGCTGGTCGAGATGACGCGGCTCGTCGGCAGCGCCGCCGGTCGAGCGACCGCCGCCCTGCTCGACGCCGACCTGGCCCTGGCCGAGTCGGTGATCGAGGGCGACCAGGTCATCGATGACCTCTACCACCAGGTGGAGGAGAACGCATTCAACCTGTTGGCTCGCCAGCAGCCGGTCGCCAGTGACCTGCGGATGCTGGTCACCAGCCTGCGGATGGTCGCCGACCTCGAGCGCAGTGGTGACCTCGCGCTGCACCTCGCGAAGCTGGCGCGTCGGCGCTATCCCAGCAGCGCGGTTCCGCCGGAGCTGCGCTCGACCATCCTCGAGATGGGCCAGGTGGCGGAGCGGATCGTCGCCAAGGCGGGCAGCGTCATCTCCGCCCGCGACGTCGCCACGGCGATCGAGCTGGAGAAGGACGACGACGTGATGGACGACCTGCACCGCCGGCTGTTCACGGTGATGCTCGACGAGGACTGGCAGCACGGCGTCGACACCGCGATCGACATCGCGCTGGCCGGGCGTTACTACGAGCGCTTCGCCGACCATGCCGTCTCGGTGGCCCGCCGAGTGGTCTACCTGGTGACCGGCGAACGGGTGCTCACTGCGGGCTGACCCGGCGGTCAGGCGTTACCCTCGGTCATGTACGTCGACCGGAGAGGGGCCGACCACCGTGCCAATCGCCCCTGACCCGGTGGAGCCGCCGGCGCCCGTGCCACCGGATGCGGGCGCGGAGTCCGCGGCGCCACCGACGCACCGCTTCCTCGACCGGGAGGCGAGCTGGCTCGCCTACAACCAGCGGGTGCTGGAGCTGGCGCAGGACCCGTCGGTCCCGCTTCTCGAGCGGGCGAAGTTTCTCGCGATTTTTTCGACCAACCTCGACGAGTTCTTCATGGTCCGCGCTGCCGGTCTCAAGCGCCGCATCGCGACCGGCCTGGCGGTCACCGCGCCGAGCGGCCTGACGGCGCGGGAGCAGCTCGACTACATCTCCCACCGCGCGCATGAGCTGGTGGTGGAGCAGGCCCGGTGCTTCATCGACGACGTCCTCCCCGAGCTCGACAAGGAAGGCATCGACGTTCTGCGCTGGAACGAGCTGGAGGGCTCGGAGCAGGACCGGCTGCACTCGCTGTTCCGCGAGCGGGTCTACCCCGTGCTCACGCCGCTCGCTGTTGACCCGGCCCACCCCTTTCCCTACATCTCCGGCCTCAGCCTCAACCTGGCGGTCGTCGTACGGAACCCCGAGACCGGCGGCGAGCACTTCGCCCGCGTCAAGGTGCCGCCGTTGCTGCCCCGGCTGGTGCCGGCCGCGCCGCAGCGCTTCGTCCCGCTCGAGGACGTCATCGGCGCCCATCTCCCCCAGCTCTTCCCCGGGATGGAGGTGCTCCAGTGGCACACCTTCCGGGTCACCCGCAACGCCGACCTCGAGGTCGACGAGGACGAGGTGGAGAACCTCCTTCAGGCGCTGGAGCGGGAGCTGCTGCGGCGCCGCTTCGGACCGCCCGTCCGGCTCGAGGTCGAGGAGTCGATGGACCCGCACGTCCTCGACCTGCTCGTGCGCGAGCTCGGCGTCGGTGACGCGGAGGTCTACCGCATTCCCGGCCCGCTCGACCTGTCCGCGCTATGGGCGGTGGCGGGGCTCGACCGGCCCGACCTGAAGTACCGGCCGTTCGTCCCGGTCACCCACCCACGGCTGCTCGACGCGGAGAAGAGCAGCCGTGACAAGGACGCCTCCGGCGACTTCTTCGCCGCCCTCCGGCAGGGCGACGTCCTGGTTCACCACCCGTACGACTCGTTCGCAACCAGCGTCCAGGCCTTCATCGAGCAGGCGGCGGCCGACCCGGACGTGCTGGCGATCAAGCAGACGCTGTATCGCACGAGCGGTGACTCGCCGATCGTCGATGCGCTGATCGAAGCGGCCGAGATGGGCAAGCAGGTGCTCGTCCTCGTCGAGATCAAGGCTCGGTTCGACGAGCAGGCCAACATCCGCTGGGCCCGCGCCCTGGAGCGGGCCGGTTGCCACGTCGTGTACGGGCTCGTCGGCCTCAAGACCCATTGCAAGCTGTGCCTTGTGGTGCGCCAGGAGCCGGACGGGCTGCGCCGATACGCCCACATCGGGACCGGCAACTACAACCCCAAGACCGCCCGGCTCTACGAGGACCTGGGGCTGCTGACCGCCGACCCCGAGGTCGGCGCCGACCTGACCGACTTCTTCAACCACCTGTCCGGCTACTCCCGGCGCACCGGCTACCGGCGGCTGCTGGTGGCCCCGAACACGCTCCGGGACGGGCTGGTGGAGCGGATCGACCGCGAGGCCAGCTCCGCCCGGGCGGGTCGGCCGTCAGGCATCCGGATCAAGGTCAACGGCATCGTCGACGAGGTCGTGATCGACGCGCTCTACCGCGCCTCGCAGGCCGGCGTACCGGTCGACCTCGTCGTTCGGGGCATGTCGGCCCTGCGGCCCGGGGTACCGGGTCTGTCCGAGTCGATCCGCGTGCGCAGCATCGTGGGCGCCTTCCTGGAGCACTCGAGGATCTACAGCTTCGTCGCGGACGGCGAGGGCGAGTGCTACATCGCCAGCGCCGACCTCATGCATCGCAACCTCGACCGCCGCGTGGAGGCGGCCGTCCGGGTGACCGATCCGGCGGCTCAGGCGGAGATCACCGAGCTGCTCGACCTCGCGATGACGGATCGCCCGTGGACCTGGGCCCTGGGCCCGGACGGCGATTGGCGCAGGCCTACGCCGGAGGAGGGAGCCGGCTCCGCTGTGGGCTTCCAGGACGAGCTGCTCCGCCGGAAACGCCACCGGACACCGGTCGATGCTTGAGGTCGAGGCCAAGTTCCGCGTCCACGGTCCGTTCACCCTCCCCGACCTGACGGTGGACGCCACCGGGGTAGCCGAGGTGTCGGCCGGCGAGCGGTCCAGCTTGCGCGCCGTCTACTACGACACGGCCGACCTGCGCCTGGCCCGCGAGGGCGTCACGCTGCGCCAGCGCACCGGCGGTTCGGACGCCGGTTGGCATCTCAAGCTGCCGACCGGCCAGGAACGCGGGCGGGAGGAGATCCAGCTGCCGCCCGACGGAGGCGGTGTGCCGAAGGAGCTGCGCGAGCTGGTGACGGCGTACGCCCGGTCGGCTCCGCTGGCCCCCGTCGCGACGCTGCGGACCGCACGCACCACCCGGGAGCTCTACGACGAGAGCGGCACCCGGCTGGGCGAGCTGGTCGATGACGTCGTCTCCGTGCTGGACGGTCGGCGGGTGGCCGCTCGCTTCCGCGAGCTCGAGGTCGAGGCGGCGCCGGATGCCGCGGACCCCGAGGGCCTGCTCGACCGGGTGGGCGCCGTCCTCACCGCGGCCGGCGCGTTGCCCGGCGAGATGCTGCCGAAGGCCGTCCGGGCGTTGGGGGCCCGAGCCAGTGCGCCGCCTGAACCGCCACCGCCGGGGCCGGTCACCAGGGACGACCCGGCGCGGGACGCCCTCGCTGCCCACCTGCGAACCAACGTCCGGGCCTTTCTGGCCCAGGACTCCCGGGTACGCCGGGACGAGCCTGACTCGGTGCACCAGATGCGGGTGGCGGCCCGGCGGCTGCGCAGCGCCCTGCGCTCCTTCGGCCCGTTGTTCGACAAGGAGTGGGCGGACTCACTGCGCGACGAGCTCGCCTGGGTGGCCGACGTGCTCGGCGGGGCACGCGACCGGGAGGTGCTGCTCGCCCGACTGCAGCGCGACCTCGAAACCCTGCCTGATGAGCTGGTGCTCGGCCCGGTCGCGGAGCGGCTCGAGTCGCGTCTCGCCGGCAGCCTTTCCGAGGCCCGTCAGCAGATTCTCGAGGTGCTGCGCGGCGAGCGCTACCTGGACCTGCTGGAGCGGCTGGTCGCCGCCGCGACCGACCCGCCGACAACGGAGGCGGCCACCGCGCCGGCGGGAACCGTGCTGCCCAAGCTGGTCGCTGTCGCCTTCGACGATCTGGTACGGCGCACCGGCAAGCTGGACCGCCCCGGGACGGCCGACGAGGCGTTCCACCGGGCCCGGATCAGCGCCAAGCGGGCCCGGTATGCCAACGAGGCCGGCGTGGCCGTCTTCGGGCGCGACGCTAAGACGCTGGCCGCCGAGGTGGCTCGGGTTCAGGAGGTCCTGGGAGAGCACCAGGACGCCGTGGTGGCGGCCGACTTCCTCCGCGACCTCGCCGCCGGGTCCGGCCGCGACCGCACCGGCTTCACCCTCGGCGTTCTCTACGCCTACGAGCGCGATGCCGCACAACGGGCGCGGGATGCCTTCTTCGACGTGTGGCGGGACGTACGCCGCCCGCGCCATCGCCGCTGGCTCGCCGGTTGACGTCGCGATGACGGCCGGGGAGATCCTCGCCGGCGGCGGCGTGCTGTGGCGGACCGACGCCCAAGGCGCCGGCATCGAGGTCGCGCTGGTGCACCGCCCGCGCTACGACGACTGGTCGCTCCCCAAGGGCAAGCTGAACCCTGGCGAGCACGCGCTCCTCGGCGCCGTACGGGAGGTCGCGGAGGAGACCGGACACCGGTGCGTGGTCGGCCGCCCACTCGGCCGGCAGCGCTACATCCGCAACCTGGAGTCCGGGCCGGTCCCCAAGTCGGTGCGATTCTGGGCCGTGCGGGCCGAGGCGGGGCAGTTCCAGGCGGGCTCGGAGGTCGACCAGCTCGCCTGGCTGACCCCGGAAGCCGCCGGGAAGGCGGTGACGATGGACCGGGACCGCGAGACACTGGCCGCGTTCGGTGCGGCCCCCGTGGACACGGTGGCCTTCGGGCTGGTCCGCCACGCCAGCGCCGGCAGCCGGGCGAGGTGGTCCGGTGACGATGCCCGGCGTCCACTGGACGGCGCCGGCCGGGTGCAGGCTGCGGTGCTGCAACCGCTCCTCGACTGCTACGGCTTCCGCCGGGTGCTCTCGGCCGACGTACTGCGCTGCCTGGAGACCGTGGATCCCTACGCCATGTCCCACCGGCTGCCGGTCGAGACCGAGCCCTTGATCTCCGAGCTCGGCTTCCCGGCCAACCCGGACGCCGCGCTGGCACGGTGCCTCGAGATCCTCAAGTCCCCGGAGCCACTGGTCATGTGCAGCCAGGGCCGCGTCATGCTGGACCTGCTGTCGGGCATCTGCAGCTCTTTCGGCTACCCGATGCCCGCCGACGCCGCCGTCCCCAAGGGCTCCTTCTGGGTCCTGCACATGGCGGGCGACCGCATGGTGGCACTCGAACGGCACACGCCGACCGGCTGATCGAGCACGGCCGTGTCGACCCGCTCGCGGCGTCGTTCACCGTCTGGTCACCGGTCAGCTGCGGAGCCGTCGCCCGTCCACCCCTCACAGTTCACCGCGCGTTCATGCTTCCCGTCCCCGGCGGTCACCTCGGCTGCTTAGCGTCCGATGCGAACAGTGAGTTACGCCTCCTCCGCCGCGATGCCGGCGGCCCCCAGAGAGAGGGACCCGTACGTGAAGGTTCAGCGGACCGGCCGCTCGAGATCGAAGGCCGTCACCTTGGCATTGACCGGCGCGCTGGCGCTTGCCGCCTGCGGTACCGACGACAACAACAGCAGCAAGGGCAGCGGGAACAAGAGCAGCAGCAGCAGCGGGGCGTCGAACGCCGCAGCAACGATCGGTGGCGCCGACTGCGCCACCGGGACCATCACCGCGTCGGGCTCCAGCGCCCAGGAAAACGCCATGCAGAAGTGGATCGAGGAGTACCAGGGCACCTGCTCCGGGGCCACGATCAACTACCAGGCTGTCGGCTCGGGTGCCGGCATCCAGGCGTTCATCCAGGGCTCGACCGACTTCGCGGGCTCCGACTCGGCCCTCAAGGAGGAGGAGCAGCCGCAGGCGGACAAGCGGTGTTCCTCCGGCAAGGCGATCAACATCCCAATGGTGACCGGTCCGATCGCGGTCGCCTACAACCTGCAGGGCGTCGACTCCCTGGTTCTGGACGGCCCCACCCTGGCGCAGATCTTCGCCGGCAAGATCAAGACGTGGGACGACGCGGCGATCAAGAAGCTGAACGGTGATGCGAAGCTGCCGTCCACGCCGATCCAGCCGATCCACCGCTCGGACTCCTCCGGTACGACGGACAACTTCACCAAGTACCTGGCCGCCGCGGCGCCGTCCGACTGGACCTTCGGCAACGCCAAGGAGTGGAAGGCGCCCGGCGGGCAGGGTGCCGCGAAGTCCGCGGGCGTGACGCAGTCGACCAAGACCGCGCCGGGTGCGATCACCTACGTGGAATGGTCGTTCGCCAAGAACGCCAGCCTCGGGGTGGCGAAGATCGCAACTGGTGCCGGTGACCCGGTGGAGCTGACCGGTGAGAGTGCGGGCAAGGCGGTGGCGGCCGCCAAGGTCGCTGGCACCGCCCCGGACCTCAGCCTCAAGCTCGACTACACCACGAAGGCGGCCGGTGCCTACCCGATCATTCTGGTCACCTACGAGATCGCCTGCGACAAGGGCCTCGACGCGGACAAGGCAAAGTTCGTGAAGTCCTTCCTGACCTACACCGCCAGCGACGAGGGGCAGAAGGTCATCTCGGACCTTTACTACGCTCCGCTGCCGAGCGACATCGCCACTAAGGTGCGCGAATCGGTCACCACCATCTCCTGATCGTTGCCTGCACGCACGCCCCGCCGGCCCGGTTGGCGGGGCGTGCCGCGTCCCGCCGACCTCCCATCTGAAGGGTGCCGATGAGCAGTCCGGCAGGCGACGGGCCCCCACCCCGTGACGCCGACCCGACCGTCGGCGAACCCGGACGTACCCTGACCGCCGACAACGACCTGGACCTGTCGGTCTCCGGTGCGGCGCTCGGCGCGCCACTGGACGCCGGTGGCCGCGGTCCCGGCGCCGGGCTGGAGGGTGGCTTTGGTCGCCGGGCGACCGACCAGTGGTTCCGCCGGCTCGCGGTCGGGGCCGCCGGGTTGACCGTGCTTCTGATCATCGGGATCGGGGTGTTCCTGGTCGTCGAGGCCGTGCCCGCCCTGCGCGACAACACCGGAAGCTTCTTCTCCACCAAGACGTGGTTCCCCAACTCCAGCCCGCCGGTCTTCGGGATCGCCGCGATCGCGTTCGGCACGCTGCTCAGCTCGGTGCTCGCGCTGACCCTCGCCGTACCGGTCGCCGTCGGGGTGGCGCTGCTGATCTCGACCTACGCACCGCGGCGGCTCGCCGTTCCCCTCGGTTACGTCATGGACCTGCTCGCCGCCGTTCCGTCCGTGGTCTACGGCCTGTGGGGTGCGCTGTTCCTCAACCAGTACGTCGTTGACTTCTCCGGCTGGCTCGAGCGCTACTTCGGCTGGGTCCCGATCTTCTCCACGGCCTCCGGCGCGGGCCCGTACGGACGCTCGGTGCTGCTCGCGGGGATCGTCCTGGCGGTGATGGTGCTGCCCATCACCGCGGCGATCTCCCGTGAGGTGTTCCTGCAGGTGCCATCGGAGCACAAGGAGGCGGCACTGGCGCTGGGCGCCACCCGGTGGGAGATGGTGCGTACGGCGGTGCTGCCCTACGGGCGACCCGGCGTGATCGGCGCCAGCATGCTGGGGCTCGGCCGGGCGCTCGGGGAGACGATCGCGGTGGCCCTCGTGCTGGCCGCCAACTACGAGATCAACTTCCATCTCCTCGAGCCGGGCGGAAACACGATCGCGGCCAACATCGCCCTGCAGTTCGCCGAGGCAGGCGCGACCGGTCGCGGCGCCCTGATCGCTTCAGGCCTTGCCCTGTTCGTGATCACTCTGATCGTCAACTACGCCGCGCGCACCGTCATCGCCCGCCGCCGCGACTTCTCCGGGGCCTCCGGATGAGCGCCGTCCTGGCCCCCCCGTCGCAGTCGCACTCGGGCAGTGCGCTGAAGCACCGCACGCTCCCGAAGTGGTCGCTGCCCGCCATGGCGATCGGTGCGCTGGGGCTCAGCCTGTTGCTCGCCTTCGTCCGAGGGTCCAGCGGCCTCGTCCCCGTAGCGGTGCTCACCTACGTCTTCTTCGTGGTGGCCGTGGTAGCAGCGTCCACCGCCGTCGAGAGCGGCCGGCGAGCCCGGGACCGGCTCGCGACAATGCTGGTGTTCGGTGCCTTCGGCACCGCCCTCGCCCCCCTGCTCGCCGTCCTCGGGGTCGTCATCTCGCGCGGAGCCGCCCGCTTCGACCTCGAGTTCTTCACCCACTCACTGCGCGGTGTGGGCCCGAATGAGGTGGGCGGCGGTGCCTACCACGCCATCGTGGCCACGCTCGAACAGGTGGCCCTGGCCAGCGCCTTCGCTGTGCCCGTCGGCATCCTGGTGGCCATCTACCTCGTGGAGTACGGCCGGGGCGCCTTCGCCAAGGCGACGAGCTACGTCGTTGACGTCATGACCGGGCTGCCATCGGTGGTCGCCGGGCTGTTCGTCCTCGCCTTCTTCATCCTCTACCTGCAGCACGGTCGGGGTTTCTCCGGCTTCGCCGGCGCGATGGCGCTTTCCATCCTCATGCTGCCGATCGTCGTGCGCTCCACCGAGGAGATGCTCAAGCTCGTGCCCGATGCCCTGCGGGAGGCGTCGTACGCCCTCGGTGTGCCGCGTTGGCGCACCATCGTCAGCATCGTGATCCCAACGGCCCTGCCGGGGATCGTCACCGGCGTCATGCTCGGTGTCGCCCGCATCTTCGGCGAGACCGCACCGATCCTGCTGGTGACCTTCGGCACCGACTCGATCAACCTCGACCCGTTCCATGGGGCGCAGTCCAGCCTCCCGCTCTTCGTCTTCCAGCAGGCCAGCCAGCCCAACGACACCGCGATCGACCGCGCCTGGACCGGCGCGCTCACGCTTATCCTGATCGTCATGATCCTCAGCCTCGCCGCCCGCCTCGTGGCCCGCCGCGCCGGCGCCCACGGCCGATAGCCTCAAGGACTCCCATGGCCAAGCGCATCGACGTCTCCGGTCTGTCGTGCTTCTACGGCAAGTCGATGGCCGTCAGCGACGTCTCCCTGACCATCGAGCCGAAGACGATCACAGCTCTCATCGGGCCGTCCGGCTGCGGCAAGTCGACGTTCCTGCGGTCGCTCAACCGCATGCATGAGGTCATCCCCCATGCCAGGGTCGAGGGGAAGGTGCTGCTCGACGACGAGGACATCTACGGTGCCTCCGTCGACCCGGTGGCCGTCCGGCGCACGATCGGGATGGTCTTCCAGCGGCCGAACCCGTTCCCCACCATGAGCATCTACGACAACGTGGCGGCCGGTCTCAAGCTCAACGGCGTACGGCGAAAGGGCCCGGTCGACGACGCCGTCGAGTCCTCGCTGAAGAGCGCGAACCTGTGGGACGAGGTGCGCACCCGCCTGAAGCGACCGGGCGCGGGACTCTCCGGCGGCCAGCAGCAGCGGCTGTGCATCGCGCGGGCGATCGCGGTCCACCCGGAGGTCCTGCTGATGGACGAGCCGTGCTCGGCGCTCGACCCCATCTCCACGCTCGCCATCGAGGACCTGATGATGGAGCTGAAGGACGACTACACGATCGTGATCGTCACCCACAACATGCAGCAGGCCTCCCGGGTGAGCGACGTCACCGCCTTCTTCACGATCAAGGCCGCCGGGGAACCCGGGTACCTGGTCGAGACCGACGACACGAAGAAAATCTTCACCAACCCGTCGGAGAAGCGCACCGAGGACTACATCACCGGTCGCTTCGGCTAGGCCGTTCGGAGCCCTCGAATGCCGCCGTACGGCGGCTTCAGTTCCGCCTGCCGCGCCGTCAGCCTGGGCACATGTCCTCCTCCGCGACCCGGCCCGAGCCGGACCCCGGACTGCCGGCGCAAGGCCTGCGGGTCCGCCGGACGCTCTACACCCGGCTGCACTGCCCCCGCCGGTCGGACCTGCCACCGCTGCGGATCGGACCGAACCGGCCGCGGCCCTACCTCGGGCCGCACTGCCGCGTGCTCCGCTAGGCGGTAACCCGCGGCGGCTGGACACGGCGACACGGCGCCGGTCCGTATCGTGCGCCGGATGACCGCCTGGCGGAGTCGGCTGCCGACCCTCGCCCTCCTGGTCGGCTGGATCCTGAGTCGGACCGCGATGGTGGCCGTCGTGGGCTGGAGCGGCTATCCGAGCCCCGGCGCCGTCACCAGCGACACCCGGCTCTACGCCTCCTGGGCGGCGGTCCTGCGCACCGGTCACTTCCCGTCCGGCGACCCCAGCTGGCAGTACCCGCCGGGGGCGGCCGGCGTACTCGTCGCACCGTCGCTTCCCGGCGGCAGCTACCACACGGCCTTCGTCGCGACCATGCTCGCCGTCGACCTCGCCGTCCTGCTGGCCCTGCTGCGACGGGCCTCCCGCGGCGACGGCCGGGCGGCGGCCTGGACGTGGGTGGTCGGCATCGCGGCGGTTGGACCGGTAGCGCTGAACCGGTTCGACCTGGCCCCGACCGCGCTCGCGATCGCCGGGCTGCTGGCCAGCTCTCCCTTCGCCGCCGGTGTGTGGCTCGGCGTCGGCGGTCTGGTCAAGCTGTGGCCGGCGTTGCTGGTCATGGGCGTTCGGGAGCGCGGGGCTCCGGTCCGGGCGCTGGCGACCGTGGTGGCCGTGGGCACGGCCGCGCTCGCGGCGCTGGCCGCGGTCGGCCGGCTCGGGGAGGCGCTGGCCTTCGTCACCCACACCCGCGACAGGGGGCTGCAGATCGAGTCCGTCGTTGCGACGCCGTACCTCCTTGTCCACGCCTTCTCGCCGGACGCGGGTGGGCTGCGCGTCACCCGTCGCTTCGGCGCCTACGAGGTGGTGGGGCGCTTCGTCGACCTGGGCGTGTTGCTCACCACGCTGGCCACCCTGGCCGGGCTCACGGCGTACGCCGTCCTGGCGCTGCGGCGGCGCGGGGCAGCGCCTTCCGACCGGTCGGGGCTTGCCTTCGCGGCGGTCCTGCTGCTGATCGTGACCAGCAAGGTGCTGAGCCCGCAGTACCTGGTCTGGGCGGTCGGGGTGGGGGCAGTCACCCAGCTGGCCCCTGCGTCGCAGCGTCGCCTCCCGGTGGCCCTGGTGGTGCTCGCCGCCGCGCTCACCCAGGGGGTGTTCCCGGGCACCTACCTGTCCCTGCTGCACGCCCGCCCGGCCGCCGTGGTGCTGTTGGCGGTTCGCAACGCGGTGCTCGTCACCGCGCTCTTACTTGCCGTACGACCTGCCGTTACACCGCTGAGACCTGGACGTACCTCCGGCGCCACATTGCCCTCGCCGCCCAATACCTTCCGTCCCGGAGCGTCGTTGGAGGTGCGGAGACAGACGAGCTGACGGAGCCAGCATGAGCAGCAACGGAAACGGCGATGTGAACGGGCACGCTCACCTCACCGGGCGCCAGCTGGATGTGCTTCGCCTGGTCGCCGAGGGGCGGTCGAACGCGGAGATCGCCCGTACCCTCTACGTCTCGCCGAGCACCGTCAAGACGACGATCACGCAGCTGTCCCGACGCCTCGGCGCCCGCAGCCGTGCTCACGCGGTGCACAAGGGCTGGGAGAACGGCCTGTTCGTCTAGCCGGTCCCGGCTCGCTGAGCGAGGAGGCGACCCCCTGACCGGCGGGGGCTACCGGACCGCCACGGCGCGGCGGGACCAGGACTCTGTCCCGACCGGGTCGAAGAGGTACCCGACGCCCCACACCGTGCGGATCGCCGTTGGGTGGGAGGGGTCGGGCTCCACCTTGCTACGGAGCCGGCGCACGTGCACCGTCACCGTTGACGCGTCACCGAAGCTGTAGCCCCAGACATCTCGTAGCAGCCGCTCGCGCCGCAGAGCCTGCTGCGGGTGCCGCATCAGATACCCGAGGAGGTCGAACTCGCGGAGCGTGAGCCGCACCTCGGCGCCGAAAATCTCCACCCGCCGACGCAACTCGTCGGCGACCAGCGGACCAGCGGTGAGCACCGGTGAACGGTTGACGAACGTACGCCGCAGGACCGCCCGGACCCTGGCAGCCAGCTCCACCGGCGAGGTCGGCAACGGCAGGAAGTCATCGGCGCCGGCCGCCAGACCCTGGATGCGCGCTGCCTCGTCGGCGTGCGGGCTGACAAGTACGACGGGAACGCCCGGGAGCACCTGTCGCAGGCGGTGCACCATGCCCAGTCCGCCGGCACCGAGCCCGTCAAGGTTGAGCACCACCAGGTCTGGACGCAGCTCACTCACTCGAGCCAGCGGCGCCGGGCCGGGACGAACCAGCTCGACGAGGTAGCCGGCCCGCTGCACATGAGAGGCCATCTCGCGCATCATCAAGTATCCGTGGTCGACCAGCGCGACCACGGGGGCCGGACGGCGAGTGTCCGCGAGCGAAGCGCGTTCTTGGGGCCGTTCGGTGTCCGACGTCGCACCCCCGTTCGTCAAGACGGTCAACTTCCTGCCGAGTTGATCCCTGGTACCTAGGCTAAGAACGCAAGTGGCCCTCCAGCAGGGCCAATCCGATGTCGTCTTGGAGGACCAACGGCATGGCGGGCGGGCTCGATGTCTTGCTGGCGGTGGACCGGCACACCGGCCGACCGCTGGCCGGCCAGCTGCGCGGCCAGATCCGGGATGCGGTGCGCACCGGGCGGCTGGCGGCCGGCACGACGCTACCGCCGAGCCGCACGCTGGCTCGAGATCTCCGCATCTCCCGGGGAGTGGTGGTCGAGGCCTACAGCCAGCTCGTCGCCGAGGGGTTCCTGGTAGCCGTGCGCGGGTCTGGGACCGCCGTCGCGGCCAGTGCCGCGGTGCCGGCGCGGCCGGAGCCCGCGCGTTCGGGCCCGGTCAGCCCCCCGCTGCTCGACCTGCGGCCAGGCGCTCCGGACCTCGCCACCTTCCCCCGGTCGGCGTGGGCGGCAGCGGTCCGCTACTCCCTTCAGCGGGTCCCCGACACCGAGCTCGGCTATCTGGCTCCCTGGGGGGTCACCGCGCTGCGCGACGAGCTGGCGGCGTACCTCCGGAGGGTGCGCGGCGCCATGGCGAGCGCGGACGACGTGCTGGTCGTGGCCGGCGTCACCCAGGGGTTGACCCTGTGCGCCCGCGCGCTGGTGGCCCACGGCCATCGAGAGCTGGCCGTCGAGGATCCCAGCAACGCCGTGCAGAGGGGTGTGCTCGGCCGCTACGGGCTGACGATCCGCGATGTCCGGGTGGACGGCAGCGGCATCGATGTGGCGGCGCTGGCCCGCACTGGCGCTCGAGCGGTCGTGGTCACGCCGGCCCATCAGTACCCCACCGGGGTCGCCCTTTCGCCCGGCCGCCGGGCCGCGCTGCTGCGGTGGGCACACGACGTGGACGGCCTGGTGATCGAGGACGACTACGACGCCGAGTTCCGCTATGACCGGCAACCGGTGGGTTGCCTGCAGGGCCTCGACCCCACCCGGGTGGCGCTCGTGGGCTCGGTCAGCAAGTCGCTGGCGCCGGGGCTTCGACTCGGCTGGCTGGTTCCCCCACCGGGACTGCTGCGCAGCGTCGCGGAGGCCAAGCGGGACGACGACTTCGGCACGAACGTGATCGAGCAGCACGCCCTGGCCCGGCTGCTCGACTCCGGCTTCTACGATCGCCACCTGCGACGGCTGCGCCGGCGGTACCGGGGCCGGCGCGACGCCCTCGTCGCGGAGCTCTCCCGGCAGCTGCCCAGCGCCCGGGTCACCGGCTTGGCGGCCGGACTGCACCTGCTGCTGGAGCTGCCCGCCGAGATCGACGAGACGCTGGTGGTGAACGAGGCGGCGCGGGTCGGCCTCGGCGTGCTCGGCGGAAGCGCCATGCGCGGCGGGCCAGGCCCGCCAGCCCTCGTGGTCGGATACGCCCGGCTGAGCGAGACGACCGCGGCCGACGCCATCTCCCGGCTCTCTACGGCGGTCGCTGCCGCGGCGCACGGTGACAGCGGTACGGCGAGGGCGCGACGCTCCTCCTCGGGGAGCGCACCGCCTCTCAGTGGCGGGACCGCGATCGACTTCTATGGCTCGCACCATCCGGCCGGCGCAGCGATCCCGCGCTGAAGACGCCGGCGGAGCGCCGCCACCCAGGACATCAGTTTCCAAACCGTCACCGTTTGCCGGATTGCGCCGACGGCACTCCCGGGTAACGCTGGTCTGGACAGCGAACGGCCGGCACCGTTCTCCCATCGACCCGCACCGACCCGCGGCCTGCTCCTGCAGGCCGGTCCGGACCTGGAGGGGACATGGCGCTGCGTTCGACGTCACCGGCCCGGCCCTATCCGGGCGAGGAGCTCGTCACCGACGACGACATCGCTCGTCACATCGACCGCTACAGCTTCTGCCCCTCCCGCCCAGGTGTCGTCGGTATCGAGGCCGAGTGGCTGGTGGTGGACGTCCATCGCCCGCAGCGGCCGGTCGACCTCGCGGTGGTCACCGGCTCCCTGATCGGGCTTGGATCGCTGCCGGGTGACAGCAAGATCACCTACGAGCCCGGGGGACAGGTCGAGCTCAGCTCGGCCCCGGCACCCGACATCGGCCGGTGCGTCGCGGCCCTGACCGCCGACCTCCAGCTCGTCGCCGCTGCACTGGGGAGCGAGGGGCTGGCACTGGCCGGGGTGGGTGCCGACCCGGTCCGGCCCTCGGTCCGGGTCGTGGAGCTCCCGCGGTACGCAGCCATGGCGGCCTACTTCGACACCGCCTGGCCGGCCGGGCGGGTCATGATGTGCTCGACCGCATCGGTCCAGGTCAACCTGGAGGCCGGCGAGCCGGCGCAGCAGAGTGCCCGCTGGGACCTCGTCCACGCGCTCGGTCCGGTCCTCGTGGCCGCCTTCGCGAACTCGCCGTTCCTCGCCGGCCGGCCCACCGGCTGGCGGTCGACTCGGCAGGCGGTGTGGGCCGACATCGACACGACCCGCACCCGTCCGGCGGTCTCCACCTCCGACCGGGGACCGGTCGAGTCGTGGGCGCGGTACGCCGCAGAGGCGCGGGTGATGCTGGTACAGGGCCCGGACGGATGCCGGCCCCTGGCCGAGGCGTTGCCCTTCGGCCGCTGGGTGGCGGGCGACGGAAGCCGCCGGCGGCCGACGTACGCCGACCTGGACTACCACCTCACCACGCTGTTCCCGCCGGTGCGGCCGCGGGGATGGCTGGAGCTGCGGATGCTCGACGCCCAGTCAGTCGATCACTGGCCGGTCGCCGCCGCTGTGGCGACCGCGCTGCTGGACGACCCGGTCGCGGCCGACGCCGCGAGGGAGGCCTGCGAGCCGGCCGCTGGCCGCTGGCGCTCGGCGGCGCGCAACGGCCTCACCGACCCGGTGCTGGCCCGAGCGGCGGCCGCCTGCTTCGCTGCCGCGATCGATGCCCTGCCCCGGATTGGCGGCGCCGACCTGGTGCCCGTCGTGACGGCGTACGCCGAGCGCCATGTCTCGGTCGGCCGCTGCCCCGCCGACGACCTGCTGCTGATCGGCGCCGACGAGGGGCCGGCGGCCGTCCTGCTCGCCGGCCGTCGCGCCGGCCGGACAAACGACCTGGAGCCCGCATGGCTGTGACGACCGCAACCGAGACCGCACCGTCGACGCTCAAGGAGCGGCTGGCTGCCGGGCTGACCGCCAGTCGCCGGCGCTCCCTCGCGCTGACCGACCCGCTCGACGAACGGGATCTTACCCGCCAGCACTCCCCGCTGATGTCGCCGCTGGTGTGGGACCTGGCCCACGTCGGCAACTTCGAGGAGCTGTGGCTGCTGCGCGAGGTCGGCAGGATCGAGCCGCTGCGACCGGAGATCGACGACCTGTACGACGCCTTCACGCATCCGCGCGCGAAGCGCCCGAGCCTGCCGATCCTGCCGCCCGCCGAGACCCGCCGCTACCTGGCGGCGGTGCGCAGCCGGGTGCTGGACGTGCTCGACGCCACGACGCTGGACCCCGGCCGCCCGCTGCTCGCCGACGGCTTCGTCTACGGGATGATCATCCAGCACGAGCACCAGCACGACGAGACCATGCTGGCCACGCTCCAGCTGCGGGCCGGCGCTCCGGTGCTGGCCGAAGGCGCCCCCCTCCCGGCCGGGCGGCCACTGACGGCCGCCGAGGTGCTGGTGCCCGCGGGTTCCTTCGTCATGGGCACCGACGGTGCGCTCGACCCGTGGGCATACGACAACGAGCGGCCGGCGCACCGGGTGGAGCTGCCGGCGTACTGGATCGACACCACGCCGGTGACCAACGCGGCGTACGCGGCCTTCGTCGAGGGCGGCGGGTACGCCGAACCGCGGCTGTGGTCGAGCGCCGGCTGGGCGTGGCGCACCGAGACCGGGGCGGTGGCGCCGCAGTTCTGGCGGCGAGAAGGCGGCTCCTGGGTGCGCGACCGCTTCGGGCGGACCGAGCCGGTGCCCGGCGACGAGCCGGTGCAGCACGTCTGCTGGTACGAGGCCGACGCCTACGCCCGGTGGGCCGGCAGGCGGCTGCCCACCGAGGCGGAGTGGGAGAAGGCGTGCGGGTGGGACCCCGACGCCGGCCGGTCCCGCCGCTACCCCTGGGGCGACGACCCGCCGACGGCCGAGCGGGCCAACCTCGGGCAGCGGGCCAGCCGACCTGCCCCGGTCGGTGCCTACCCGGCCGGGCGCAGTGCGTACGGGGTCGAGCAGCTGCTCGGTGACGTGTGGGAGTGGACCGCCAGCGACTTCACCGGCTACCCCGGCTACCGGACCTTCCCCTACGCGGAGTACAGCGAGGTGTTCTTCGGACCGGCGTACAAGGTGCTCCGCGGTGGCTCCTGGGCGACCGATCCGAGCGCCTGCCGGACGAGCTTCCGCAACTGGGACTACCCGGTCCGCCGCCAGATCTTCGCCGGCTTCCGGTGCGCGCGGGACGCGGCGCCCGGGGAGGGTGGCTGACCGTGTGCCGACATCTGGCCTACGTGGGACCGCCGGTCACGCTCCAGGAGCTGCTGCTCGAGCCGCCGTACGGGCTGCTGCACCAGTCGTGGGCACCGCGTCGACAGCGCTACGGCACCGTGAACGCCGACGGCTTCGGCGCCGGCTGGTACGCCGAGAGCCGTCCGGAGCCGGCCCGCTACCGGCGGGCCCAGCCGATGTGGACCGACGCCTCGTTCACCAGCCTGGCCGGCGTCGTCCGCTCGAGGTGCGTGCTGGCCGCGGTCCGCTCGGCGACCGCGCCGTCACCGGCCGAGGAGAGCGCCACCGCTCCCTTCCTGCACGGCCGCTGGCTGTTCAGCCACAACGGAGCGGTCGAGGGCTTCGCCGGGGCCGGCGGCACGGCGCTGCTTGACCGGCGAGCCCGGGTCGAAGGCACCGCGGTGCGGGCGGAGTCGGGCGCCGACGCGGCGCTGCTTGCCGCACTCGTCTTCGCCGAGCTGGAGCGGGGCGCCGCGCTGGGACCGGCGCTGGAAGCCGTGGTGGCGGAGGTGACCTCCGTTGCGGCGGGGCGGCTGAACCTGCTCCTCACCGACGGCACCGAGGTCGCCGCGACCACGTGGGGCGACACGCTGAGTGTCCTGGCCGGGCGCGGGTTGGCCGGCTCCGGCGTACTCGTCGCCTCCGAGCCGCTCGACGACGACCCCGGCTGGGCGGACGTGCCGGACTGCTCGCTGGTCGTGGCCCGGCCCGGAGACGTGGCCGTCCGCCCCCTCCCGGCGCCGAACCAGACCTCCGGCGTACGGCGGCCCGCGTGAGCGGCCTCGCGGAGCGGCAGGCCGGGCGGCTGCGCCTGGACCGGCACCTGGACGCGGGTGCGATGGCCGCGGCGCTGCGAGACGACGTCCGCGCCGGGCTGGCCGCGCGGCCCAAGGAGCTGCCGCCGAAGTGGTTCTACGACGCGACCGGCAGCGAGCTCTTCGAGCGGATCACCGAGCTGCCGGAGTACTACCCGACCCGGCGGGAGCGGGAAATCCTCCAGGCCCGCGCCGGCGGGATCGCCGCGCTGGTGCCCGCGGACACGCTCGTCGAGCTCGGTTCGGGCACGTCGGAGAAGACCCGGCTGCTGCTCGACGCCCTGCGGGACGCCGGCACGCTGCGCCGGTTCGTGCCCTTCGACGTCGACGAGACCACGCTGGTGCGGGCCGGCCAGATGATCGTGGAGCGCTACCCCGGCGTCGCCGTGCACGCGGTTGTCGGGGACTTCGAGCGGCACCTCTCGCTGCTCCCCGGCGGCGGCCGGCGCCTCACCGCGTTCCTCGGCGGCACCGTCGGCAACCTGCGCCGGCCCGAGCGCCGGGCGCTGTTCGCCACCCTGCGCGCCGGCATGTCGGCCGGGGACGGGCTGCTGCTGGGGACCGACCTGGTCAAGGACCACGGCCGGCTGGTGTCGGCGTACGACGACGCGGCCGGCGTCACCGCGGCGTTCAACCGCAACGTCCTTGCGGTCATCAACCGGGAGCTGGCCGCGAACTTCGACCTCTCGGCGTTCGCGCACGTCGCCCGCTGGAACGCGGCCGAGGAGCGCATCGAGATGTGGCTCCGTTCCAGCCGCGCCCAGCAGGTACGGATCGGCGCTCTGAACCTCGACGTCGCCTTCGCAGCGGGCGAGGAGATGCGCACCGAGACCAGTGCGAAGTTCCGGCGGGAGGGGATCACCGCGGAGCTGGCGACGGCCGGGCTTGCGGTCGCCGGCTGGTGGACCGACGCCGCCGGCGAGTTCGCCCACTCGTTGTCGGTGCCGGGGTGAGCGGGCTACGGAGGCACGGTAGAACGGTCGGGTGACCGGACTCCCGCACGAGGACCTGGCGGCTCGCTGGCGGGCGGCCCGTGGGGCGGCCGACGTCGTCCACCTCGACACGGCCGGCTGCAGCCGCGCCTCGCTGGCCGTCCTCGCCGCCCAGGCCGACCACCTGAGCCGGGAGAGCAGCGCCGGCGGCTACGTCGCCGAGGCGGAGGCCGCCCCGTTGGTCGCCGAGGCGCGGCAGCGGCTCGCTGCACTGCTCGGTGCGCCGGGAGCCTCGGTGTCGCTGGTCGACAGTGCGACGACGGCGTTTGCGGTGCTGCTCGCCGCGTGGCCACTGCCGGTCGGGGCGCGTGTCGGCGTGGTCCGCTCGGAGTTCGGCAGCAACCGGATGGCGCTGGCGGCTGATGACCGGGTTGCGCTGGTCGAGCTGCCGTGCGATGCGGACGCCCGGCTGCACCTCGACGCACTGGCCGACCGGCTGGCCGGGCTGGACCTGGTCACCTTCCCGCACATCGCCTCCCAGCGCGGGGTGCTCCAACCGGCGGCCGAGGCGGCGGCGCTCTGCCGGGCGGCCGGCGTACCGCTGCTGCTCGACGTCGCCCAGTCGCTCGGCCAGGTGGACACCGCCGGTATCGGGGCTTCGGCGTACGTCGGCACGTCACGGAAGTGGCTGTGCGGTCCCCGCGGGGTCGGCTTCGCCGTGGTCCAGCCCGAGCGATCGGACCGGCTCCGGCCGCGGGCGCCGCTGCTGGCTACGCACGACTGGTGCGGCGATCGCGCGGTGCCGATGCCGGGCGTGCCGCGGCTCGAGACCGGGGAGTGCACGGTGGTCGGCCGGGTCGGGCTGGCGGCGGCCCTGGACGAGCTGCTGGCCGCGGGGCTCCAGCCGATCCACGAGCGGGTTGCCGCGCTGGGTGCCCTGGCCCGCGGTGCGCTCGACGGATGCGCCGGCTGGCGGGTGGCCGAGCCGGCGGCCGAGCGGAGCGGCATCGTCACGCTGCGCCCACCGCCGGACGTCGACGTCCTCGCGGTGCAGCGACGACTCTGGGAGGCCGGCGTACTGGTCGGCGCGGTGCCGATGAAGCGGGCGCCGGCCGACCTGTCCACGCCAGTGCTCCGGGTGTCGGCGCACGTCTACGCCGACGCGGACGACGTCCGTGCCCTCGTCGAGGCACTGCCCGCAGCAACCGGCTGACCTGGGCCTAATTCGGCGACCGCCAGCAACTCGGCACCTCCACGAGCCCGAACCATCCAATCCACCGGCAAGCCGGCCTCGGTGCCGCCGTTACCTCACCCGGCCGTTCGAGCGGGGGGCAGTCGCGGCGGGTCGACCGGCTGGGGCGCTGGCGCAGGCTGCGGCTCACCGAGATCCTCGCCGCTGCCCGCGCCGTCGGCCGGTGAGCTCAGGTGCCGCACGCTGGGTACCGCAAGCACCGCCGCGGTGCTCGCGATCATCCAGGCGACCGCGAGCCACAGCGCGCCGGACACGCCCAGCGCAGCGGCGAGCGGGCCGGCCACGGCGTAGCCGATCGGGATGAGGGCCGTGGAACCAAGCCAGTCGTAGGCACTGACCCGTGACAGCGCGACTGCTGGCACCTCGCGCTGCAGGCTGGTGTCCCAAAGCGCCGCGAACACGGCCATCCCGGCCCCGGACACGGCGGCTGCTGCGGCGATGAGCAGGGTGGATGCGGGGATTGCCAACAGGGCGGTGGGCAGGGCGAACATGACCGTGCCGAGGGTCGCGACGACGAGCGGCCGAGTCGGCCGGATCGACAGGGCCGCCAGTCCACCAGCCACGGCACCGACCCCCTGAGCAGTCAGGATCAGCCCCCACGCGGTGGCACCGCCCAGGCTGGTGCGGGCGACGACGGCGCCGAGGACCATGAACGGGGCGTAGGCGACGAGGTGGAACAGGCTGAACTGGAGGACGATCACCCACAGCCAGGTGCGGGAGCGGAACTCCTGCCAGCCGGCACGCAGCTGAGACAGGAACGTCTGGGAGCTCGGCACCCCGCCTGTCGGCAGCCGCAACCGGGCCAAGCAGTAGGCACTGACGGCGTAGGTGGCGGCGTCGATGGCAATGGCCCACCCAGCGCCGCCGACCGCGACAATCAGTCCGGCGGCCGCTGGCCCGATGATCTGTCCGGTGGAGCCCGCCAGTCCCCTTAGGGCGTTTGCGTCCTGGAGCCTGCCCGGGCTGCTGACCTGCGGGATGAGTCCCGTCAGAGCGGGGTTGAACAAGGCCTGTCCCGCCCCGAGCACCCCTGCCAGGACCATGAAGACCCACAGCGGTGGTGAGCCGGTGATCAGTAGAACGGCGAGCAACAGCTGGCTGCCGCAGCGGACCAGGTCCGCACTCACCATCACCGCCTTGCGCGGCAGCCGGTCCGCAAGCACCCCGCCGGCCAGTAGCAGGGCCACCAACGGGACGGTCTGGGCGGCCAGCACGTAGCCGACGTCGTTCGTGCTGCCGCCCTCTTGCAGCACCGCAAAGGTCAACGCCACCGGCACCATCGCGGCGCCGACCAGGGAGGTCGAGTAACCGGTGAAGAACAACCGGAAGTTGCGCTCGGTCAGGACTCCGAGGTGCTCCCGCCACGATGAGCCGTGCGAACCGGTCATAACGCCGAGGGACCAGCTCGGTCGGTCATCTGGAACATGAGGACGGTGGCGTTGACGTGTACCGCGCCCGGCTCGTGTGGACGGCGGGCACGCCGGTGCAAACCGGCCGCGGCGTCCTTCACCGCGTCCCGGGCGTGCTCCCAGTCCTGCGGCCGCACCCACAGCTCGGCGTCCACGGACAGCCCCTGGCTGCCCGATGCCCGCTGCTGGCTGCGGCGCCGCAACTCGCCGCACACCGCCTCTACGAACAGTGCCAGCGCTGCGTCGTCCGCGAACTGCAGGTCTGTCGTGTCGGTAGGCGGTAGGCGGTAGCGGTAGCGGCGCTCCTGCCCGCCGCGCTGGGAACGCACCTCTGCCAGATCGAGAAGCCCAGCGGCGACCAACTGGCGCAGGTGGTAGCTGGCCAGCGCCTGAGAGATGTGGAGCTCCCGAGCCAGCTCCGCAGCCGACATCGCGGCACCGGTCAGCACCGACAGCATCTGGAGCCGTAGCGGGTGAGCCAAAGCGCGCAGCCCGGCAACCCGTTCCGTTACCTCCAAGGACATGCTTGGAGGTTACCTCGGTACGCTTGGGAGTGCTAGATGCCGGTCGAACCAGACGGGTGAAGGCCTCAGATCATGGTCTGGCGAACACTCAAGAGCCGGCCGGTGGCTGCCACAGCTGGAACGGCGTGCCCTGGTCGTCGGCGCACTCGGCGAGCGCACCGTAGGGCTGGTCGGCCGGCTCGTCGGCCCGACCGCCGAGCTCCCGGACCCGACGCACCCCCGCCGAGATGTCCGCGACCCGGTAGCACAGCGTCACCGAGGACCCGTCCTGACCGCCGGCCAGGCCACCCATCGGGCTGACGTTCTCGATCTGGAAGCCCTGCTCGACGCTGCCCGGCGAGAACGTCCAGCCCAGGAGCCCGCCGTAGAAGGCGCGGGCACTGCCGGCGTCCGGCACGCTGAGCGTGAAGTAACCCACGTCGCCGTGCTTTCCGCCGGTCTCGGCGCCCTGGGCCGCGTCCCGCGCTGCGGTAGAGATCATCCACCGATGACCGAACGGGTCCTTCACGACCCCGGTCCGCCCGTAGGGCTGGTCGGCCACCGGCCTCTCCAGCTCGGCTCCGGCGGCCAGCGCCCGGTCCACGGTCGCATCGGCGCTCTCCACCTCGGCGACCAGCGTCACCGTGGTGCCGCCGCGCGAACGCGGCCCGAGTACGCCGATATCGGGAGCCTCATCAGAGATCATCAGCCGCGACCCACCGACCTGCACCTCCGCATGGCCGATCCGGCCGTCCGCCATCACGATCGGGTCCCCGAGCCGCTCGGCGCCGAACACCTCGGCGTACCAGTCGAGGGCGTGGCGGGCGTCGTGCACCGCCAGGTAGGGCGTCACCGAGCTCGGGCGCTCAGTGACTGCGGAACCGGTGGACATGGCAGCTCCTCTGCTCAGGGGGGAACGACGGTGGCCGGGCGGCGGACCGGTGAGCTCTCGCTCCAGGCGGTTCCGCAGCCGGGCCGCGAACGTCGGATCAGGTTGCACGGGCACCAGCGGCGCACGGAGGACGCGAAGCGGGTCAGTCATCGCCACCCTCCCTGTCCTCGTACGCCGACCGGAACGCCGACCGGGCCCGGACCAGCAGCGCCTCGGTGGCATGCAGGGTTCGTCCCAGGTGGTCGGCCACCTCCGAGACGGGGAGGTCGTCCAGGTAGCGCAGGGTTAGCGCTGAGCGGTGGTGGGCTCCGAGGCGGCTCAGCACGTCCGTCGCGCGGATGGCATCCAGCTGCGCGTCCCACGGGTCATCGGCGTACGTCGGCTCGTCGTAGGCCATCTGCAGCCGGCGCTCTTCACGCACCCGCCACCGCCAGTGGTCGACGAGCTTGTGCCTGGCCACCCCGATCAGCCAGCCGGCGGACGGGGCGGCGGCTGACCGGCGAGCCGCGGCCACCGCCGCCAGGAACGTCTCGGCGGTGAGGTCCTCGGCGAGATCGGCGCGGCCGCAGCGAGCCAGCAGGTATCCGTAGACCTCCGGCAGCGTCCGGTCGTAGAGCTCCAGCACGGCTGCGGCTGGGTCCGCGGCTGCCGACTCCCCCTCGCTCACATCTGCATCGTCGTCCGCAGCGGCCGAGCTCCGACGGTTCCGCACCAGGTTCCCCGCCGCTTTCCCCATCGACGGCGATAGCGTCAGGCTGACTTGACGCGGGCTGGCACTACGCCGAGCGCTCAGCCCTCGACACCGGTGGCCTCGTGCGCGGCCCCGACCGGCTTTGACTCCGGCGACCCGCGCTGGCGCAGGTAGATGCTGAGAACCACCATCGTGCCGACCGCGAGGAACTCCGACTGCCAGTTCTGCAAGGTGCGGCTCCAGAAGTCCGCCGAGGTGATGTAGGACGACCACGAGATCGGCGCCTGCAGCTGGCTCAGCTGCTCCTCGTTGTACGCCGTGACGCCGCTGACCGACTGCGCCAGCCAGGACAGCACGAAGATCGTCCCCATCGCCAGCGCGAGGGAGTTCGAGTAGATCGTCGTACGCAGGCCGCCGACCCGCGCCCATAGTGGGGAGTCCGCCGCCGCGTACTGCCCGACCTTCTGGTCCTCGTCCGACTCGAGGCCGGCCTTGTCGAGCTCCTTGGACTCCGGTGAGCCGCGCTGCAGCAGCCACACCGTCGCGACGATGTAGAGCAGGAACTGCAGGAACTCCGACTGCCAGTTCTCCATCACGTCGGTGGCAAAGTCGGCAGACACCAGGTAGCTCGGCAACGACAACGGGGCCAGTCCCTGCGTGAGCTGGCGGTTGTTGAACTCGGCATGGCCGGCGACGGCCTGACCGAGCAGCGCCAGCAGGAAGATGAGGCCGAAGAACAGGCCGAGGCCGTGCTCGCGAACAAAGCGGCGCACCTCAGCCGCCCAGACCGCGGGCGACGCCGATGACGAACGCGTAGGCCAGCCCCAGAGCGATGAACACCAGGTATGCCGTAAACATCGACCTCATCAGGTCAGCTCTCCACCTGGCAGTCGTAGGGACGCTCCTTGCGCTCCTTGCAGCCGGCGGCGGTGATCCGCCAACCGTCGGGGAACTTCGCGAGGAAGGCGGTGTCGGAGTCGAGTACGACGCGCGCCCCCCGGCCGAAGACCTCGATCCGGCGGATCGTCTCGCCGGACAGGTTCAGCGATGTCACCGCCTCGGCGCACTGCCCATCCCCGGACTGCTCCAGCTTGTGGCGGGCCTCCGGCGCCAGCTCGACGCACGCCGCTGTCCCGTCGCCGCTGCCCAGTGCCGAGTAGAAGGCCTGAGCAGCACGGGCCGGGCCGCCCTTGTCCGGGCCGGCTCCGCAGCCGGCGACACCGACAACGATCAGCGCAGTCAGCACGGGGAGGGCGCGCGGCACGGGCTACTGACTACCCGCTCGCGATTGCCCACAACATCACCGACTTTCCGGGCACCGGCCCCACCGCTTACGCCTTGGTGACAGCCGGCGCCGCCGGCGGATCCGAAGGCCAATCCGCGAGAGGGTGGCGTCCCGACCCCCCGCCCGGTCAAGGAGCTCGCATGCGCCGTCAACTGCTCGTCGGACTGGCAGCCGGTGCGACCGGCACAGCCGCCCTCAACATCGTCACCTACATCGACATGGCGGCACGCGCCCGCCCCTCGAGCGAGGTGCCCGCCCAGGTCGCGGAGAAGATGGCCGAGAAGGGCGGCGTCGACCTGGCGAAGGGCGTGGAGCCCGGCGAGCCGGTGGACAACCGCAAGGAGGGCATCGGCGCCCTGCTCGGCTACGTGACGGGCCTCGGAGTCGGGGCGGCGTACGGACTCGTCCGGGCCACCGGGCTGCGACCGCCGGTGCTCCTCGCCGGGGTGGGGCTGGGCCTGACCGCCATGGCGGGCAGCGACGTGCCCGCGACCGCGCTCGGCGTGGCTGACCCGTCCTCCTGGCCGGCGAGCAGCTGGGCGGCCGACCTGGTGCCGCACCTCGCCTACGGCCTCGTCACGGCGGCGGCGTTCGAGTCGCTGCTCAACGACCGCTGATGGGCGCGACGGTAGGCGACTTCCTGCTGGAGCGGCTGCGCGAGTGGGGTGTCGAGGTGGTCTTCGGATACCCCGGCGACGGGATCAACGGGCTGCTCGCCGCCTGGGGTCGCGCCGACAACGTGCCGAAGTTCGTCCAGGCGCGCCACGAGGAGATGGCGGCGTTCGAGGCGGTGGGCTACGCCAAGTTCACCGGCCGGCTCGGCGTCTGCGTGGCGACCTCCGGTCCAGGGGCGATCCACCTGCTCAACGGCCTGTACGACGCCAAGCTCGACCACGTGCCGGTCGTCGCGATCGTCGGGCAGACCGACCGCAGCGCGATGGGCGGCTCCTACCAGCAGGAGGTCGACCTGCTGACGCTGTTCAAGGACGTCGCCCACAGCTACCTGCAGATGGTGACCGTCCCGGAACAGCTGCCCAACGTGCTGGATCGGGCGATCCGGACCGCCTGCAGCGAGCGGGACGTCACCGCGATCATCCTGCCGGCCGACGTCCAGGAGCTGGACTACTCCCCGCCGACGCACGAGTTCAAGATGGTGCCCTCCAGCCTGGGCGTCAGTACGCCGGAGGTCGTGCCGCCGGAGGCGGACCTGGCGCGGGCGGCCGACCTGCTCAACGCCGGCACAAAGGTCGCCATGCTGGTCGGGCAGGGTGCCCGCGACGCCACCGCCGAGGTCCTCGAGGTGGCCGAGCTGCTCGGGGCCGGGGTGGCCAAGGCGCTGCTCGGCAAGGACGTGCTCTCCGACGAGCTGCCGTTCGTCACCGGCTCGATCGGCCTGCTCGGCACCAGGGCGTCGTACGAGCTGATGATGGGCTGCGACACGCTGCTGACCGTCGGCTCGAGCTTTCCCTACACCCAGTTTCTGCCCGAGTTCGGCTCGGCGCGGGGCGTGCAGATCGACCGCGACCAGAGGCTCATCGGGATGCGCTATCCCTACGAGGTCAACCTCGTCGGCGACTCGGCGCTGACCTTGCGGCGGCTGATCCCGCTGCTCGCGCGCAAGGACGACCGGTCGTGGCGCGAGGAGGTCGAGGGCCACGTCGCCCGCTGGTGGGAGGTCATGGAGCGCCGGGCTCATACCAGCGCCGACCCGATCAACCCCGAGCAGGTCTTCGCCGAGCTCTCCCCTCGGCTGCCCGACAACGCGATCGTCGCCTCTGACTCCGGCTCGTCGGCGAACTGGTACGCCCGGCACCTGAAGATGCGCGGCACCATGCGCGGCTCGCTCTCGGGCAACCTGGCCACGATGGGACCCGGCGTCCCCTACGTGATCGGCGCAAAGTTCGGCGACCCGACACGGCCCTGCGTCGCCCTCGTCGGCGACGGCGCCATGCAGATGAACGGCATCAACGAGCTGATCACCATCTCGAAGTACTGGCGCGAGTGGGCCGACCCGCGACTGGTCGTGGCGGTGCTGGACAACTCCGACCTCAACCAGGTGACCTGGGAGCTGCGGGCCATGCAGGGCGCGCCGGCGTTCCTGCCGTCCCAGGAGCTGCCGCCCTTCCCGTACGCCGGCTACGCGACGAGCCTCGGCCTGCTCGGCATCTCGGTCGACAAGCCGGCCGATGTCGGCCCGGCGTGGGAGCAGGCGCTGGCCGCCGACCGGCCGGCCGTGATCGCCTTCGTGACCGACCCCGCCGTACCGCCGATCCCGCCGCACGCCACCTTGGAGCAGATCGAGAATTCGGTGCTGTCGATCGTGCGCGGCGACGCCGACCGGTGGGACGTCGTCAAGGAGGGCCTCAAGAGCAAGGTGCAGGAGTACCTGCCCGGGACGAAGTCATGAGACCCGCCGCCGCGACGGAGTCCGTGCATCTCGTGGACCGGATCGTGCGCAACGTCGAGACCGGCCGGTTCGAACGCTCGCTGTCGGCGCTGACCGGCATCGGCGCCATCATCACCGCGGGCGAGATCTACCTCGAGCACGACCGGGCCAGCTTCGGCAACCGGATGATGTGGCTGCCGGTCGCGCTCGGCCCGGTCGGCCTGGCGGCCGGCATCGCGGGCGTCGTCAGCCGGCGAGCAGCCAAGACCGCGCTGCCGCTCGCCTCGGCCGCGATCGTCGCCAACGGGCTGCAGGGCACCTACCTGCACGCCCGGGGCATCGGCCAGCGCCCTGGCGGCTGGCGGCTGGCCCGCTACAACGTCGAGATGGGCCCACCGCTGCTGGCCCCGCTGCTGGTCACCATCGTGGGCGGGATGGGCCTGCTGGCGTCGGTGCTGCGCCGCGAGGGCGACTGAGGTGCGCCGGTCGCGGGCCGTCACCGGCGTCATCCCGGGCGGTGAGCAGCGGCGGTTTCCCGGTTACGACGTCATGGGCCAGGCCGGCACGTGGGACGACGCCACGGCCGCGGTCGTCCAGGCCCGGCTGGGACCCCCGCCGGCCCTCGCCTTCTTCACGTCCCACGAGCAGGCGACCGGCGAGGCGCTCTTCGACCAGCTCCTCGACCAGCGCACCGAGCCCAAGGTTCCGGTGCTGGCCATGGTCGACGTACGGCTGGCCGAAGGCTCGACGGACGGCTGGCGGCACGAGGACATGCCGGAGGACGGCGAGGCCTTCCGCCACTCCCTTGCCGCCCTCGACGCGGACGCGCAGGCGGCGTACGGCGACCGCTTCGCGCGGCTCCGCTGGGAGGACCAGGCCGACGTCCTGCAGCGGGTGCAGGAACGCGCCGGCTCGGACTGGCGCGGCCTGTCCGCCAAGCACGTCTGGGACCTGTGGACCCGCTACGCCTGTACGGCGTTCTACTCCCACCCCTGGGCCTGGAACGAGATCGGCTTCGGCGGGCCGGCGTACCCGCGCGGCTACAAGAACCTGGGGCTCGACGCCCGTGAGCCGTGGGAGGTGGCCGACGTCTCGGGGCTCGACCCGGCACCGTGGGCCGACTACGTCGAGTCCGCGCGCCGCCGATCCGCCGGCCGCGGGACGTGAGGCTCGGCGGGACGGGCGGCGTACGACGGCGCAACGCCTCGGCCTGGCTGGTGCCCAACGACGGCAGCCGGGTCAACGAGGAGCTGCGCACCGGGATGCGCCGCTTCGCCGACGACGACGAGGTGGACCTCGCCATCGTGGGCTGCGGCGCCGGCGGGAGCACCCTGCTGCAGCGGCTGGCGCGGGCCGGCTGGAAGGTCGTCGCCTTCGACGCCGGGCCGTTCTGGGACCCCGACCGCGACTGGGTGAGCGACGAGGCCGGCTCGCACCACCTGTACTGGACCGAGCCGCGGGTGCTCGCCGGCTCCGACCCGGTGCCGCTGGGCTCGAACAACTCCGGCCGCGGGGTCGGTGGCTCGATGGTGCACTTCGCCGGCTACACGCCGCGCTTCCACCCCTCGGACTTCTCGACGTACACCGACGACGGCGTGGGCGCGGACTGGCCGATCTCCTACACCGACCTCAAGCCCTACTACTCCCAGCTCGAGCAGGAGCTGCCGGTTGCCGGCGAGCGCTGGCCGTGGGGGGACCCGCACAGCTACCCGCACTCGCCGCACCCGATCGGCGGCAACGGCATGGTCTTCCAGCGCGGGTGCCTCGAGCTCGGCATCGAGGTGAAGGTCGGACCGGTGGCGATCACCAACGGCCGGTTCGGCAACCGCTCGCACTGCATCTACCGCGGCTTCTGCCTGCAAGGCTGCAAGGTGGGCGCCAAGGCCTCGCCGTTGATCACGCACGTGCCGGACGCGCTCGACCACGGCGCCGAGATCCGCGCCGACTCCATGGTGACCGCGGTCGTGGTCGACGACCGCGGGCTCGCCACCGGGGTGCGCTACGTGCAGGGCGGCGTCGAGCGCTACCAGCGAGCCCGCATGGTGGCGGTCGCCGGCTACTCGATCGAGACCCCGCGGCTGCTGCTCAACTCGGCCACCCCACGCTGGCCGGACGGCCTGGGCAACGACTTCGACCAGGTCGGCCGCTACGTCATGGTGCAGGGGGCGCCGCAGTCGGCGGGCCGGTTCGCCGAGGAGATCCGGTCCTACAAGGCGCCACCGCCGGAGGTGTCCACGGAGGCCTTCTACGAGACGGACCCCACCAAGCACTATCAGCGTGGCTTCTCGCTGCAGGGCGTCTCGCCGCTGCCGATCACCTACGCCGAGCACGTCACGGCACAGGGCCACTGGGGCTCGAGCCTGCGGGAGTACATGCGCGACTACGTGCACTGGGCGGTGATCGGGGCCCTCTGCGAGTTCCTGCCGCTGCCGGACAACCGGGTGACCCTCGCCGAGGAGACAGACAGGTACGGGCTGCCGGTGGCGAAGTTCAGCTACAGCCAGGGCGACAACGACCATGCGCTGGTCGCCGCCGCCGACGAGAAGCTGGAGGCGATCCTGCGCGCGGCCGGCGCGTCGGAGGTCATGACCATCAACCGGTACGCGCACCTGGTCGGTGGGTGCCGGATGAGCGCCGACGAGGCCTCGGGGGTCGTGGACGCCGACCACCGCAGCTGGGCGATCCGCAACCTGGTGGTCGGTGGCGGCAGCGTGCTGCCCACGCAGGGCAGTGCCAACCCGGCACTGACGATCATGGCGCTGGCGGCCCGGGCGGCCGACCGCCTGGTGGCCGGCTCGCGCTCGGGCCTGCGCGCACCCGCCGAACGGTGATCGACCCCGCGGTCACCCGGCTCGAGGTGTCGGCCTACGACGTACCAACCGACGCGCCCGAGGCCGACGGGACGCTGGAGTGGTCGAAGACGACGGTCGTCGTGGTGGAGGCGACCGCTGCCGAGTCCTGCGGGCTGGGCTGGAGCTACACCGGGCGCGCGGCGGCCACGCTGGTGGAGGACCTGCTGGCCGGCGTGGTGGTCGGCCGGCCGGCGCTCGACGTACCGGCCTCGCTGGACGCCATGGTGCGGGCCGTCCGCAACCTGGGGCGGCCGGGCCTCGCGTCGACGGCCATCTCGGCGGTTGATCTGGCGCTGTGGGATCTCAAGGCCCGGCTGCTCGACCTGCCGCTGTGCCGGCTGCTCGGGCAGGTCCATCCCGAGGTGCCCGTCTACGGCAGCGGCGGTTTCACCAGCTACGACGCAGACTCGACGACGGCGCAGCTCTCCCGCTGGGTGCACGAGCTCGAGATCCCAAGGGTGAAGATCAAGATCGGCGAGTCGTGGGGGCACCGTGAGGACCGCGACCTGGAGCGGATCGCGCTGGCCCGCAAGGTGATCGGGCCGGCCGCCGAGCTCTACGTCGACGCGAACGGCGGCTACACCGTCGGCCAGGCGGTCCGGGTGGCCCAGCGGTTCGAGGAGTACGACGTCCGCTGGTTCGAGGAGCCGGTGTCCTCCGACGACCCCACTGGGCTGGCCGCGGTCCGCCGAGGGACTTCCGCTGACGTCGCCGCGGGCGAGTACGGCTACGACCTGCCCTACTTGGCCCGGATGGTCGGCGCCGGTGCGGTCGACTGCCTGCAGGTGGACGCCACCCGGTGCGGCGGCGTGACGGAGTTCCTCCGGGCGGCGGGGGTCGCGGCCGCGGCCAACCTGCAGGTCTCCGCGCACTGCGCCCCGAGCCTGCACGCGCACCCGGCGGCCGCCGTACCGAACCTGCGCCATGTCGAGTTCTTCCACGACCACGAGCGGATCGAACGGCTGCTCTTCGACGGCGCGCTTCCCCCGAAGGGCGGCGCGCTGACGCCTGACACCGGCCGGCCCGGCATCGGCATGGAGCTCAAGCGGGCGGACGCCGAGCGCTACCGCGTCGGGTGAGTGAGATCGTGGCGGCATGGACACCGCCGAGGACTATCGGTCCTTCGCGCGCTCGGCTCGTGGGTCGTCGCCGACCTACGAACGGCTGGCGACCGCGGTGGCCGGGGACCGCGAGGTGCTCGGGCTCCTCGACGCGCTGCCAGAGCCCAAGCGGCAGCCGAACCTGCTCTTCGGCGCCGTGCGGTTCCTCGCCGGTCCGGTGGCCGACGCCGTGGAGTTCCGCCGCTGGCTGCTCGACCACCGGTCCACCGTGGTCGCCGTCATGCTGGCCCGGCGCACGCAGACCAACGAGGTCGGCCGCTGCGCCATCCTGCTGCCGGCTCTTGCCCAGCTTCCCGGCCCACTAGCGCTGCTCGAGGTCGGGACCAGTGCCGGCCTGTGCCTGCTGCCGGACCGCTACGGCTACGACTACGACGGACACTGGGTCGGCCCACCGGGCGCCGAGCTGGTGCTCCCCTGCTCGCCGCGCGGCCCGGTCCCGCTGCCGCCGTCACTGCCGGAGGTCGTGTGGCGGGCCGGGATCGACCTGCATCCCATCGACGTGGACGACACCGAGGAGGTCCGCTGGCTCGAGGCGCTGATCTGGCCGGACCAGCCGGAGCGGCTCGAGCGGCTGCGGACCGCCGTACGCATCGCGCGCCGGGAACCACCGCGGATCGTCGAGGGCAACCTGCTCGACGAGCTGCTGCCCCTGGCCGAGGAGGCCCCGGTGGACGCCACGCTGGTCGTCTTCCACTCCGCGGTGCTGACTACCTGTCGCCGCCGAACCGCGAGAAGTTCGCGGCATCAGTGCGCTCGCTGGGAGCAGTGTGGCTGTCCAACGAGGCCCCCGACGTGCTGCCCGAACTGCCGGCCAACGGGCTGCCGACCGACGAGCGGTCGTTCGTGCTCGGCCGAGACGGCTCGACCGTCCTGGCCCTCACCGCCCCCCACGGCGGCTGGATCGACTGGCGGGTCTGAACGGCGCCGCCTGGGTCACAGGCCACCGGCGACGCGGATGACCGCTCCGCTGACGTAGGAGGCGTCGGCGCCGAGCAGCCAGCTGACGGCGGGGGCGATCTCCTGGGGTTCACCGGCTCTACCGAGCGGAATGCGCGCGGCGACCCGGTTCAGCCGGTCCGGGTCGCCTGCGTCGGCATGGATGTCGGTACGGACCATCCCTGGCGCGACGGCGTTGACCCGAATGCCGTCGCCGGCGAGCTCCTTGGCCAGCCCGAGGGTGAACGCATCGACACCGGCCTTGGCGGCGGCGTAGTGCACGTACTCGTGCGCCGAGCCCAGGGTGGCGGCGCTCGAGGAGATGTTGACGATCGCGCCGCCGGCGCCGCCGTAGCGGGTCGACATCACCTGCGCCGCCCGGCGGGCGCACAGAATGACAGCCAGCAGGTTGAGGTCGAGCACTCGGCGCAGCACGTCGACGGGAGTCTCGGCGAGGTCGCCGACGTGCAGCGTGGCGCCGGCGTTGTTCACCAGACCGGTGACGGCTCCGAGCCGCTCCCGCGCGACAGTGAACATCCGATCGATGTCGTCCTCGTCGGTGACGTCGGCTTGCACGGCGACCGCCCGAGCGCCGTTGGCAACGGCCGCGGCCACCACGCGCTCGGCGGCCTCCTGCTGTCGGCGGTAGTTGACGACGACGTCGTGGCCGGCACCGGCCAGGTGCACTGCGACCGCGGCGCCGATGCCGCGACTTGCGCCAGTGACGATCGTCACCACCGGCGGCTGATCGTGCCCCACCTGGCGATCATGTCACCAACGGTCGCTGCGCGGCGTACCGCTCAGCTCTCGCTGAAGGTGTCGCAGGAGTTCGGCGTGCCGCTCTGGTAGCCGATGCTGAACCACTGCTGGCGCTGCTTCGACGTCCCGTGGGTGAAGCCCTCGGGGTCGACGTAGCCAGACTGCTGCCGCTGCAGCCGGTCGTCGCCGACTGCGGCCGCGGCGCCCAGCCCCTCCTCCAGGTCGCCGGGCTCGAGCCGCCCCTCCTCGAACGCCGAATGCGCCCATACGCCGGCGAAGCAGTCGGCCTGCAGCTCCAGCCGGACCGACAGCTCGTTGCGCTGGCTGAGATGGTCCTGCTGCGTACGCCGTACCTGCGCGTCGACGCCCAGCAGCGTCTGCACGTGGTGGCCGAACTCGTGCGCGATCACGTACGCCTGCGCGAAGTCCCCGGGCGCGCCGTACCGCGAGCGCAGCTGCGAGAAGAAGCTCAGGTCCAGGTAGACCCGGCGGTCCGCCGGGCAGTAGAAGGGTCCGGTCGATGCCGAGGCGACCCCGCAGCCGGAACGGGTCTGTGCCGAGAACAGCACCAGCTTGGTCGGCTCGTAGGTCCGGCCCGCCTGGCGGAACTGTTCCGCCCAGGAGCGCTGGACGAGATTGACCACCTCGGTGACGAAGCGGATCTGGTCGTCTTCGGCGCTCGCCTGCACCGGCGCATCGCCCTGGCCCTGGGCGGACCGCGGCGGAAAGGCGTTGGAGCCCGGCTCGACGTCGTAGCCGGTGTGGCCGCCGCCCAGCAGGTTCACGACCAGTACGGCAAGGACCCCGAGAATGCCGAGGCCACCACCGCCTAGCGCCAGACCGCCGCCGGGCAGGCCGCGCGGGCCACCTCGCCGGTCCTCGATCTGCGAGGTGTCCATCGACCGGGTATCAAGATCCACGCCGTACGCCTCTCCTTGCTCGACAGGACGGGTTCCGGAGGGACGATCGGCACGCCCGGCTTCGGGGAAGCCGTACGCCGATATGCCTCTGGCCAACTGCGCAGTCTTACCCGGACGCGCGGCGGCTGGCTGAGGCCGCCGTCGGTTCCCTACACGGCACGTTCGTAGTGGACGATCCGCTCGCCGACGTCGTCGTCCTTCTCCCGGCCGCTGCGCCGGAAGCCGCGGCCGTCGTAGAGCCGCTGACCCCGGCCGTTGTCGGCGTGGGTCCACAGCTGTGCCTGGTCATAGCCGCGGTCGCGCGCCGAGGCCAGCACGGCGTCGACGAGCTGGCCGCCGATTCCCTCACCCCAGCGGTCGGGCGCGACGAAGACCATCGAGATGTGGCACAGACCCGGGACCGGCGGGCCGGCTCCATCGTCGGCGCGGGCCTGCATCCCGAGGGACATGCCGACCACCTCGCCGGCATCGTCGGCCACGACCAGGAAGGCGTCCGGGTTGTCGGCGTAGCCGCGCACCCGGAACTCATGCTGGGATGGACTCGGCTCGCCCCCCCGCCGAGCGGTGTTGGCCGCCTGCCACACCGCCACGGCCGCGCCATAGTCCGCCGGCCCGCCGATTCCAGCCATCGGTCGACCGTAGGTCACTTCGCGCTCGTGGTGTGCACCCGGTGGCCGCTGCCTCCTGGTGATCGAGGCCCACAAAGTCGATGCCGTTTCCCACTTGTGTCGGCCCGCCTTTCCGCCGAAGACGCGCATCGAAAGAGATCAGCCCTCCGAGGAGGAAGGACCCACCGTGAGCGGTAGTCATCGATCGGCTTCGACTCGTCGCCTCGTTACGACGGGGGTGGCCGGCATTCTGCTGGGGGTCGGCGTGACCTTCGCCGGTGTCGGCCTGTCCAATGCCGCCCAGCCCGACCGGGCGCAACGGGACCGCGCGTCGACAACCTCCGTGGCGGACTCCAAGCTGGCGGACTCCCAGCTGGCGGACTCCAAGGCGGCGGACGCTGCGACGGCAGCGGTGCGGGCGGACTGCGGCCGGGCTGTCCGGCAGGCCGACGCCAGCCTTCAGGAAGCCATCCGGGTGGAGAAGTCGCTGGCTGAACACATCGGCGTGATGAACCAGCTCAGCGCCGGCAAGATCACACCGGGGCAGGCGCTCAACATGGGCATGCCGTCGCTGATCAGCGGAGCGCACCACTCGGCCATGTTCGATCGGGCCTACGCCGACTACCGCTCGGTTGTGACGCGGTGCCAGCTCCGCTGACGCCGTAGTCCGCGGATCGGGTCAGCCGGCTGCGCTGCGCCCGTCGGTGCCGGACCGGTCAGCCGGCGGGTGTGGCAGCCCTGGAATGCTGCCGCGGCGGTCCGGCACGGCGCGCCGCTCATAGCCCCAGATGCCGTCCAGCCGCTCGGTGCCGGTCGTCTTCTCCAGACCCTCGGAGACCATCCGGAGCGACTCGACCATGCCGGGAAGCACGATCAGCCGGCCCTCCACGCGCGGCAGCTGCCAGCGGAAGGTCTGCAGGGTGCCGGTCTCGATCATGCCCTCCTGCAGCAGGCGGTAGAGCGCGCGCAGCCGGAACAGCACCGCCAGCAGCCCGCAGGTGACGAAGAAGCTGTAGGGCTCCAGCCCGGCCAGGCCGCGGCGCAGCTCGTCCTCCGTCATGCAGGTGCTGACCCGCCCGGTGAGATCCTCCGCGTCGTTCTTCGCCGAGCAGAGGATCGCCTGCGGCCGCAGGTCGACGAAGCCGCCGACGCAGAGGTGATAGTCGCGGTAGACGTCGTACGAGCACGCGTTGCCGCTGTCCTTGTGCAGCTGGTGCAGGGCGTCCTCCAGCGAGGTCCGCTCGGCCATCAGTGTCTCGAGCGGGGCGATGTAGTAACCGGCCCGGACGTAGGAGGTGCCGCCGTCCTCGTAGACGACCGGCGAGCCGAGCGAGGGGACCGTCCACACCGCCCGGAGAACCCGGTCGAGCACGGCCCGCCGCGCCTTGGTCTGCGCCGGGAAGAGCTCGGGGCCGGCCGCGGTCAGCAGGCCCTCGAGCTGCTCGGCGGTCTCCGCGCAGACGAGAGTCCGCAGGTCGCGGGCCAGCGGCTCGAGCTGCCAGGACATGACGTCCTCGAAGGTCAGCGCGGAGCTGTGCGCGACGAAGAACGCGGCCGGGTCGAACCGATCGACGTCGACGTACGGGTCGATCGCGTTGACGTCGAGGGTGCCCAGCCGGTGCAGCAGGATGAGCAGGCCGAGGGTGTGCAGCTCGCCCTGGTGCTTGGCCGAGCCGAGGTCCTGCAGCGCCATCGGGTCTAGCCCGGTCAGCTGCGCCTGCTGCAGCCGCGGCTGCGCCAGGAAGTCGAGGACCTGCCGTGAGTTGTCGGTCTCGGTGTAGTAGCAGATCGAGTCGCGGAACCACGGCGAGACCGGGTCGTCGTCGAGGAGCGCCACCGTGGCGAGCACCAGGCCGAGCTCGGCGGCCGAGGCCACCCGCATCACCCGGTAGAGCGCGTCGGCGTTGGCCACGCTGGCGAAGCCGTTCTCACCGCTGCGCAAGGCGTACGACGGTCGCAGGGTCTCGCCCTTGTCGAGCTGGACGGGGCCTGGATCCGGGTCGTCGAGCGGCACGGTGACCGGGCGGTGGGCCGCCAGGAACTGGCGGCTGCGCTCCCCGGCCGCGGCTGACGACGGTTCCGTACCGCCGCGCGAGCCCGGATAGAGCTCGACGGGAAAGTCGAAGAGCCGAGCCTGCAGCGCCGCGTGCATCGGGACGCGCTCGCGGATGCGCACCTCGTCGATGCCGATCGCAGCGGCGGTGATGAGCATGTTGATGCCCGCGCCGCCGTACCGACGGGTCAGGTGCTCGGCATACTGCTGCTTGGCCGCGAGCCGCTCGTCCGCTGCGCTGTGCGCGAAGCCCAGCCGGATGGAGACGGTGCCCGCCTCGTCCTCGTCGTACATGCCGCCGACGCCGGTGGTGTGGGCAACGACCAGGGAGTCGGCAAGCGCGGTCTGGACGTGAACCAGGTCGTCACGGAGCAGGTCGAGGAAGCGCTCCTTGAGCTCGCCGGCGGCCACCCGCAGTGCGGGCACCTGCGCGACCACGAGGTCCAGCGCCCGCTCGTGATAGGCGAGCAGGCTCGGGATCGGGATGCCGACGATGACCGACCGGAACCGCCCCGAGCCACCCTGGGCCGGGTGCTCATGCAGGTAGCGCGAGAGGAAGCCGCTGAACGGGTCGGTCGGTACGGCGGCCGCGATGGCCCGGGACACCTCCTCGGGCGACGCCTCCGCGCCGGCGCCCATCGCGGCGAGCGCGGCCTCGACGCCGGCCGGCCGCGCCTCGGCGGGCAGCGCTGCGACCCCGGCCAGCTGCGGCAGCGCCGTGACCGCGAAGCGCTCGAGGGCGACATAGATGCCGCTGGCCGTCAGGTAGCCGTTGCGGACGCGCTCCGGCAGGAACCCGCTGCCGTGGCGCGACTCCTGGAACCGGAACAGCCGCCGGGTGAAGGCGGCGACCTCATCCTTGCTCGTGCCGGTCGCCACCAGGACCGGTACCTCGTCGGGCGCGGGCGCCGCGATCGAGAACATCTCCTCGTAGATCGTGACCAGCTCCAGGACGGCCGTGCCGCCCACCGCGCCGGTGCCGCCGAGGAAGACGTGCACGTCGCGATACCGCTCGCTGGAGCGTGCGGCGGCGGCGATCCGCGGGCCCAGCCGCGACTTCTTGAACCCCATGCGATCTCCCGGTTCGACTCCGGGCAGTGTCGCAGCCGAGGTGCGCGCGGCTCCCCGTGCGGGCTGGGCGCCTCGCGGCTTGGCCTTCGCGTGGCGTGGGCCGGTGGGCCTGCGGGTAGGGCGCGGCAATGACCGAGACACCACGCCAGGCGACCAGCATCGGCCAGACCGGCGGCCTGCCGGGGGACAACGCCGATCCCCGAGCTTCGATCGTGAGCGCTGAGGAGATGGCGGACACGGTCGCCATGGCGGACGTCAGCGAGGACCACGACGACCGCAGTGACGCGATGGACCAGGAGACCGATGCGAGCGAGGAGACCGACGGCGACACCCGGTCTCCGGCCGGCTGAACCGCCGGCCTGCCGGCCCCGAGAGCACAAGGGCGCCGTAGACGTTGGCGATCGCGCCGACATACGCTCGCGTGCCACCGCACCCCATGGAGGCCGCGCGTGTCCGTCCTGTCCGACCTGGTCGTGGCGCTCGGCTCGGGCTCCGTGCAGGTCCTTGACCTCACCGCCCCGCTGTCGGACTCAACGCCGGTGCTGCGACTCCCGGAGCCGTTCGTCAACACGCCCGGCTTCGCGCTGCAGGAGCTCAGCCGGTACGACGAGCGCGGGCCCGGGTGGTACTGGAACGCCTTCTCTGCCGGCGAGCACGTCGGCACCCACCTCGATGCGCCCGTGCACTGGATCACCGGCCGGGACGGGTTGGACGTCTCCCAGGTGCCGGTGCGTCAGCTGGTGGCTCCGGCCGCCGTCATCGACAAGAGCGCGGAGTCGGCAGCGGACCCCGACTTCCTCCTCCAGGTCGACCACGTGCGGGAGTGGGAGTCCGACCACGGGCCGCTGCCCGCGGGTGGCTGGCTGCTCTACCGCACCGGCTGGGACGCGCGCTCGGAGGACGCGGCCAGCTTCCTCAACGCGAACGAGACCGGCCCGCACACCCCCGGCGTCTCCGTCGAGTGCGCCCGCTGGCTCGCCGAGGAGGCACCGGTCGTCGGCCTGGGCGTCGAGACCGTGGGCACCGACGCCGGCACGGCGCACAACTTCCAACCCGCGTTCCCCTGCCACCAGTTCCTGTTGGGCAACGGCAAGTACGGCCTGACCCAGCTGCAGAATCTCGCCCTGCTGCCGCCGACCGGAGCCGTCATTCTCGCCGCCCCGCTGCCGATCGTCCGCGGCTCAGGCAGCCCCGCCCGGGTACTCGCGCTGGTCGAACGCTGACGATGCCGACCGTCGCCGAGGTCGTCGCCGGCACGCTCACCTGCCTCGGCGTACGCCGGGTGTTCGGCCTGATCGGCAGCGGCAACTTCGACCTCTCCAACGCGCTGGTGGCCGCCGGGGCGCCGTTCGTCGCGGCTCGCCACGAGACAGGCGCCACCACGATGGCCGACGCCTACGCCCGGGTGACCGGGGAGGTGGGGGTCGTCACCCTCCATCCGGGCTGCGGGCTGACCAACGCGGTCACCGGGATCACCGAGGCGGCGAAGAGCCGTACGCCGCTGCTGGTGCTCGCCGGCGACACGGCGGCGGCCGCCGTACGGTCGAACTTCCGCATCGACCAGGACGCCCTGGCCGAGTCCGTGGGCGCGGTGGCCGAGCGGGTGCACGGCCCGGCATCCGCCGCCGCGGACATCACCCGGGCGCACCGGCGGGCGGTGGTGGAGCGGCGGACGGTCGTCGTCAGCCTGCCGATGGACGTGCAGGCGGCGACCGTGCCGGCGGATGCGGCCGTCACGGCGCTGCCATCGCTGTCCTCACCGCGGCCGGACGACGCCGTGGTGCGACGGGTGGCCGAGCTCCTGCTCGCCGCGGAGCGACCGCTCCTGCTCGCCGGCCGCGGTGCCCGTGGACAGCGGGCGGTCCTCGAGCGGCTCGGCGAGCTCACCGGGGCACTGCTGGCGACGACCGCGGTCGCCCACGGCCTGTTCGCCGGCAGCCCGTGGAGCGTCGGCATCTCCGGCGGCTTCGCCTCGCCGGTCGGCGCCCGGCTCCTCGGCGACGGTGACGTGGTGCTGGCGCTGGGCGCCGCGCTGAACATGTGGTCGACCCGACACGGCCGGCTGCTCAGCGGCGCGGCCACCGTGGTCCAGGTCGACCTCGACCCCGCGGCGATCGGGGCGCACTCTCGGGTGGACGCCGGCGTCGTCGGGGACGTCGGCGAGACCGCCGCGGCGCTCGTCGTAGAGATCGAGCGACGAGGAGTGACCGGCTCGCCACGGCGTACGCCGGCACTGGCCGCCGAGATCGAGGCCGGCGCCTGGGCGCGGGTGCCCTACGACGACACCGGCACGTCCACCGGGATCGACCCACGGACGCTGTCCATCGCCCTGGACGAGTTGTTGCCGGCCGAGCGCACGGTCGCGACCGACTCCGGCCACTTCATGGGCTGGCCGGCGTCCTACCTCTCGGTGCCGGATGAGGCGGGCTTCGTGTTCACCCAGGCCTTCCAGTGCGTCGGGCTCGGCCTGGCCACGGCGATCGGCGCGGCGATCGCCCGGCCGGACCGACTCGCGGTCGCGGCGCTGGGCGACGGCGGGACGTTGATGGGGCTGGCGGACCTGGAGACCGTGGCGAGGCTCGCCCTGGACATGGTGATCGTCGTGTACAACGACCGGGCGTACGGCGCCGAGGTGCACCACTTCGGGCCGCACGGCAAGCCGCTGGAGCTGGTGCGATTTCCCGACACCGACTTCGCCGCCCTCGGTCGCGCCGTCGGCCTGGAAGGCATCACGGTCCGGACCCGCGAGGATCTCAAGGAGCTTGCGGACTGGGTCGATCGCGGTGCCCGGGGCGGGATGGTCGTCGACGCCAAGATCGTGCCGACGACCGTCGCCGGGTGGCTCGAGGAGGCCTTCCGCGGTCATTGATCACGCGGTGCCTCGCTCGGCCAGTACTCCTCCAGCGGCACACCCAGACCGTCGGCGAGGCGGTTGACGTAGGCGAAGTAGCCGGTGATCTGGTTGACGTCGAGGATCTCGACCTCGCTCAGGCCGGCCGCCTTGAGCGCGTCGATGTCGCGCGGATTCATCGCCCCCGGCGTGCGGGTCAGCTTCTCGGCGTACTCCAGGATGGCGAGCTGCCTGGGCTGCAGGGGCGCCGACCGCCAGTCGGTCTTGACGGCATCGACCAGTGCCGGGTCCTTCACCAGCCGGAGCAGACCTGCTCCGTGGTGCGTCAGTCAATAGTGGCAGGAGTTGGTGGCGGAGACGACCACGGCGATCATCTCCCGCTCCCATCGCGGGACCGGCGAGCGGCCGAACATGAGGGTCCGGTACAACGTGTAGTGCGCGCCCAGGGTGGCCGGATGCTGGCCGTGGATGCGCAGGATGTTGTCGACCCCACCGGTCGCAGGGTCACGCATGCTGGCGTAGTACGAGCCGAGCTCGCCCTCCGCCTCGTCCTCCGCAACCATGTGGATCCAGGCGTCGGTCATGACAGCGATCTAACAGCTTCCGAGAGAACCTCTACTCGAGCCGGTCATCGGTCGGCGCGGAGCAGCATAAGGAAGGGGGGCGCGATGCGGGTCGCTGCCGCTCAGGCCAGCTCGGTGTGGCTCGACAAGGACGCCACCGCGAAGAAGGTGCTGGCGCTGCTCACCGAGGCGGCCGAGCAGGACGTGAACCTGCTGGCCTTCCCCGAGACGTTCCTGTCCGGCTACCCCTTCTGGGTCGAGCGCACCGACGGTGCCCGGTTCAACTCCGAGCAGCAGAAGGCCGCGTACGCCGCCTACCTCGAGGCCGCCGTGGAGATCGACGGTGCGCAGCTCCGGGTCATCACCGAGGCCGTCCGCGACCTCGGTGTGTTCACCTATCTCGGCATCACCGAGCGCGGCAACGGGCCGGCCCGGGGGACCGTCTACTGCACCCTGGTGGCGATCGACCCGGGCCGCGGCATCGTCAGCAGCCACCGCAAGCTCATGCCGACCTACGAGGAGCGGCTCGTCTGGGGTGCGGGGGACGGCCACGGCCTGCGGGTGCACGCCGTAGGTGACGCCCGGGTCGGCGGTCTGAACTGCTGGGAGAACTGGATGCCCCTGGCCCGGCACGCGCTCTACGCCGGCGGCGAGGACCTGCACGTCAGCGTCTGGCCCGGCTCGCCTCGACACACCCGCGACCTGGCCCGCTTCATCGCGCTGGAGGGCCGGGTGTTCTCCCTCGCCGCCTGCGGGCTGCTCCGGCTCGACGACGTGCCGGGCGACTTCCCCCTTCGGGAGCTGCTCGAGGAGGCGGCCGAGCGCGACTACTACGACGGCGGCTCGGCCATCGCGGGACCGGCCGGGAACTGGCTCGTCGAGCCGGTGGTGGGCGAGGAGCGGCTGGTCATGGCGGATCTGGACCTCGCCGCCGTCCGCCGAGAGCGCCAGAACTTCGACCCCACCGGGCACTACAGCCGACCGGACGTGTTCGAAGTGCGGGTTCACCGGCGTCGGCTGGAAGCGGCCGCCTTCCAGGACTGAGATGCGGCGCCTGTTCAGCGGGCGCGTACGGATGCCGCCCCCTACGCCCGTCCAGCCCCACCTCGGAGTGTCAGAAACGGCGGGCGGGCGGTGTTTCGATGGTGATAGCTGGCGCGCATCGAGCGAGGAGTCGACCGTGGTCATGGTGGACGAACGAGCCCGGCCGCCCGTCGAGGTGGCCGGCTCCCGGTTCGACTCGCTCTTCCGATCCACCTACGGCGGGTTGTGCGGTCTGACCTACCGCCTGCTCGGGGATCGGTACGAGGCCGAAGACGTCGTGCAGGAGGCGTTCGTCAAGCTCTCCGGAGCACCGGTCCTGGACCGGCCGGACGAGGAGATCCGCGCCTGGCTGCGCCGGGTGTGCCTCAACGCCGGGCACAACCGGATCCGGGCCCGGCTGCGGGCGGCTGCCCACGTCGAGCGGGCCGGGCGGCTGGCGGTCCGCGAGGAGATGTCACCAGAGCCACTCCCGGCGGTGCTGCGCGCCGAGGAGCAGCTCGCGGTACGCCGGACGCTGGCGACGCTGCCGGACCGGCAGCGCGCCTGCCTCCTGCTGCGGCACTCCGGCTACTCCTACGCCGAGATCGCCGCGACCCTGGAGATCGCGATCGGCTCGGTCGGCGTGCTGCTGGCCCGGGCCGAGAAGGCCTTCCGTGCGCACCATGAGAATCAGGAGAGCGACCGATGAGCTGTCCCGACGACGGCGCGCTGCGCGCCCGGATCGATGCCGAGCCGTCCGACCACCCCGTCGACGTGGGCGGGCACCCGTCCAGCTGCGCCGCCTGCCAGGAGCGCACCGCCGAGCTGCGGGGCACCGCGAGCTACGCCGTACCGGCACTCGCCCGATTGGCACCCGCCCGGCTGCCGACGGCCGCCGACACGGAGGCTGCCCTGGCCACCGTCCGGTCCCGATCCGACGCGGCCGAGCCGGCCGCTGCACCGGTGACCGAGCCGGTCGTCGTACCGATCGGGTCCCGGCGTGCCGCCTCCCGGCGCCCCGCCCGGCTGCGCCGCCCGGTCAGTGCCGCGGCGGTCCTCACGCTGGCGCTGTCCGTCTTCGGTACGCCGGTCGGCCGCAGCGCGGCGAGCGAGTTCCTCGCCCACTTCCGCACCGAGCGGTTCGCCGCGGTGGCGATCAACGAGCAGGACGTCAACGCCCTGGCCGACCTCGAGCACCTGGGCACCGTCTCCGGCGACCTGAGCGCCCCTGACCCGGAGCGGGTCGACTCGCTCGCCACCGCGGGGGCTCGCGTCGGCTTCGCGGTGGCCACTCCCGACCCCACCCGGCTGCCTTCCGGCGTACGGCGTACGCCGGAGGTGATGGTCAGCGCCCCGCGGCAGCTGCGCTTCACCTTCGACTCCGAGAAGGCGCAGCAGTGGGTCGACCAGCACGGCGGCAAGGGCAAGCCGCTGCCGGACCGGTTCGACGGCGTGAGCCTGGTGGTCTCGGTGCCGGCCGCGGTGGCTCTGCAGTACGACGCGGCCGACGGCACTCCCGGTCTGGTGGTCGGCCAGGCCCGGTCGATCGAGGCGCGGGCCGAGGGCGGGGTCGGCTTCGACGAGCTGCGCCGCTTCCTGCTCGACCTGCCGGGCCTGACCGCCGGCACCAGGGCGCAGCTCGCGGCGATCGGCGACTGGCAGACCACGCTGCCGCTGCCGCTCCCGGCCGGCCAGGTGCACTGGAAGCACACCACGGTCTCCGGCGCGGACGGTCTGCTGCTCGGTGACAACACCGGGCTGGGCAGCGCCGTCCTCTGGCAGCGCGACGGCCGGATCTACGGCGTCGCCGGGCTGGCTCCTGCCAAGGTGGTCCAGAATGTCGCAGTCAGTCTCCGCTGAGCCGGCCGCCCCGGCCGCCGCTCCGGCCGCCGGCGTACCCGCGATCGAGACCGTCGGGTTGCGCAAGGCGTACGGCGACCGGGTGGCGCTGCACGACCTCACGGTGCGGGTCGAGCCCGGCGAGGTGTTCGGGTTCCTCGGCCCGAACGGTGCGGGCAAGACCACCGCAATCAAGATTCTGACCGGGCTGGTGCGGCCGACCGGCGGCGAAGCCCGGGTCCTCGGCTTCGCCGCCGGCGACCCTCGCGGTCGCCGGCAGATCGGCTACCTGCCCGAGCAGTTCCGGTTCCATGAGTGGGCGACCGGCGAGGAGCTGCTCGACTTCCACGGCCGGCTGGCCGGCGTACCGGCGTCCCAGCGGCCAGGGCGCATCGCCGAGGTGCTGGAGCAGGTCGGGCTCACCGGTCGTGGGCGGGACCGGATCGGCGGTTACTCCAAGGGGATGACGCAGCGGATCGGGCTGGCCCAGGCGCTGCTCGCCTCGCCGGCACTGATCCTGCTCGACGAGCCGACCTCCGCGCTCGACCCGGTCGGGCGCCGCGACGTCCGCGACCTGATCCGGACCGTGCGGGCGCAGGGCGTCACGGTGTTCCTCAACAGCCACCTGCTCAGCGAGGTGGAGCTGGTCTGCGACCGGGTCGCGATCGTCGACCGCGGCCGCATCGTGCGCAGCGGTCCGCTGGCCGAGCTGGTCGGCCCGGCCACCCGGCTGCGCCTGGCGCTCGACCGGGTGGACGGCGAGCTGCTGCGCTTGTTGGAAGGCCTCGGCGCGGTGGAGGAGGTCACCACTACCACGGTCACGCTGGCCGTCGACCGGCCGGAGGTCGCGCCGGCCGTCGCCGACCTGGTCGTCCGCGGCGGCTATCGGCTGCACGGGCTTGTTCCGGAGCAGCGCTCGCTCGAAGACGTCTTCGTCGGGCTGGTCCACGGGGAGACGGCGTGAACGCCCTGCACGTCGCCCGCTGGACGCTCAAGGAGGCGGTCCGGCGCCGCCTGTTGCTGGGGCTGGTCGCGCTGAGCGCGATCTTCGTCGGGCTGTTCGCCCTCGGCTTCGCGTTGCTCTACCGCAAGGTGCAGGACAGCATCGGTGCCGACGCGCTGGCCGGCACGCTCGCCGCCACCGTCCTGACCGTGCTCGGCCTGTACGCCGTCCAGTTCCTCGCCGCCTTCCTCGCCTTGTTCCTCTCCGTCGGGGCGATCTCGGCCGACGTGGACTCCGGACTGCTGCACGCGGTGCTGGCCCGGCCGATCTCCCGAGCGCAGTACCTGCTCGGCCGCTGGCTGGCCTTCGCCTCGCTGCTCGTCGTCTACGTCGTGGGGATGGCCGGCGCGCTGCTGCTGATCGCCCACGGAGTCGCGGACTACTCGCCGGTCAGCCCGCTGCGCGCGCTCGGCCTGCTCACCCTGGAGGTGCTGTTCCTGGTCAGCGTCGGGATGCTGGGCTCGACGCTGATGCCGACCCTGGGCAACGGCGTACTCACGTTCAGCCTGTTCGGGCTGGCCTGGCTGGGTGGAATCGTCGAGCTCATCGGCACCGCGGTGAACAACGTCGGGATGGCCAACGTGGGCACCGGGGTCGCGCTGGTGTTCCCGAGCGACGCGTTGTGGCGCGGGGCGTCCTACTTCGCGCAGTCACCGACCTTCCTGGCCCAGACCTCGGCGGTCGGCCAGGTCTCCGGAGGCATCCCGTTCGCCTCGACCTCACCCCCGACGCTGGCGATCGTCGCCTGGGCGGCCGCGTACCTGGTTGTCGTCCTGGCGCTCGCCCGGGCCGCCTTCGCGCGCCGCGACCTCTGACCCTTTAGGGCCAGAACGTCGCACCGAGTGCGCGGAGCTGAGCCGGCGATGGCGGCCCGGCCATGGTGCTGCGATAGCCGGCAGAGCCGACCTGCCAGAAGGCGAACGACTCGGCGAAGTCACCGGCCGGCGTGTTGTAGTCGGTGCAGCGGAAGCACCCGTACCACGGCGTAGCGGCCGGGATGCCGCGTATCCGCTGCCAGCGGGCGCGACGGGTGACGTCGCCGAAGGTGTAGTCGACGGCGTGGCCGATCTCATGCGCGATGGTGTGCATGAGGACGGCGTCTGACTGCTGGGAACACGGCCGGACGTAGACCTCGATCCGGCGGTCGGCGTACGACGTGAAGCCCAGGTAGCCGTTGCGGGCTCCGAGAAACTCGATGGAGAAGGAGAGCCCCCAGTAGGGGTAGCGGATCCGGGCCAGCATGGTGGCCCCACGCCGCTGCTCCCAGCCGGGCCCCGTGCACTGCGGTCCCGCGGGGGGTCGGACCGGTCCGAGACGGACGCCGAGAGACCGCGGTTGCGAGCCCGCGGGCGATGGACGCGATGGGTGCACCGGCGTCGGGCCAGCACGGCCGACGCGGCCCGCCGGGCTGGCGGCGGTCGCGGGCGGCGACAACCTCAGCCCGTCCGCCCGGGGGCTCGAGCTCGGCCCAGAGATGTTGCCGGCGAGTCGGACGATCTCGAGGTCTGCCGCACCTCCCTGGCCGGTGCTGCCGTCGCCGGAACAGCCGGCTGCCAGCAGTACGACGGCCAGCAGGCCGCCGAGAAGCCCGACCGGTCCCCCCCGCGTATGCACGTTGCCACTCCCCCCGTGGGCACCCTGCTATGTGGATCTTGGGAAGGCAAGGGGGAGGCGACTCGCGGACCGTCGTGGGGGCCGTGGACAGCGGCGGAACACATAACGATCGGGTAACGACAGGGGTCCGCAGTTCCACCCCACGTGCGGAGCGGCCGATGCGGAAGGCGGTCACCCAAATAGCCCTAGTCCGTTCGGGCATCGAGCCGGGAAGGGGAAACAAGTCACCGGCGCGACTGGCTAGGTCGGGCCCACTCGGTTTGCCTCCGGCCGACTTCAGGCTGCGTTGCTCCTCCTCCGGCTCTCGTCGAGATGCCGGCCTGACCCAGTAAGGGGCTCCATATGCACGTCCACTCCCGCTCTCTGGACAAGCGGCGTGCCACCGCGCTCGTCGCGGCTGGCATCACCGCTGCCAGCGCCGTCGCCCTCATGCCGACGACCGCTGACGCCTCCAGTCACCGCGAGGCACCGCTCACCGCCGGTGACCCCAAGATCGACAACACCGACGTCTATGCGTTCGTCAGCCCGGACAACAAGAACACGGTCACCCTGATCGCGAACTGGATTCCGTTCCAGGAGCCCAACGGCGGTCCGAACTTCTACCCCTTCGCCGACGACGCGCGCTACAACATCAAGATCGACAGCAACGGTGACGCCAAGGCGGACGTCACCTATCGATGGACCTTCACCAGCTCCTACAAGAGCAAGAACACCTTCATCTACAACACCGGGCCGGTGAACTCCCTCAACGACCCCACGCTCAACTTCACCCAGACCTACAAGCTGGAGGAGGTCAGGGGCGGTGCGGTCAAGACCTTGATCGAGAAGGGCAAGGTGGCGCCGTCCGACGTCGGTAAGGCGTCCATGCCCAACTACGCCACGCTGCGGGACCAGGCGATCACGCCGTACGGCCGCGGTGGGGCGAAGTCCTTCGCCGGCCAGGCCGACGACTCGTTCTTCCTCGACCTGCGCATCTTCGACCTCCTGTACGGCGGCAACCTCAAGGAGGTCGGCAGCGACACGCTCGACGGCTACAACGTCAACACCATCGCGCTGCAGGTTCCGAAGACGGACCTGATCCAGGGCGGTGACCCGGTGATCGGCGTGTGGAGCACCACGGAGCGCCAGGCGACCCGGGTGCTGGGAGCTGACGGCACTTCCAAGTCCTCGGGGGAATTCGTCCAGGTGTCCCGCCTGGGCAGCCCGCTGGTGAACGAGGTCGTCGTACCGATCGCGCTCAAGGACGCCTTCAACGCGCTGTCGCCGGACAAGGACGCGACCATCAAGCCGGTCGTGGACCGGGTCAACGACCCGGAGGTGCCGAAGCTGATCCAGGCGATCTACAAGCTCCCGGCGCCGAAGGCTCCGCGTGATGACCTGTTCTCGGTGTTCCTCACCGGGGTCAAGGGCCTGAACATGCCGACGAAGACCAAGGTCGTCCCGGCGGAGATGCTGCGCCTGAACACCTCCATCCCGCCGTCGGCAAGCCCAAACCGGCTCGGCGTCCTCGCCAAGGACCTGGCCGGCTTCCCGAACGGCCGGCGGCTCACCGACGACGTCGTCGACATCGAGCTGCAGGCGCTCGAAGGCGCGGTGCGGACCGGGAAGCTCGTCCCGGCACTGGCCGCGGGCGACGGCGTCAACACCAACGACGTCGCGTTCGGCAAGTCGTTCCCGTACGTCGCCCTGCCGCACGACGGCTCGGTCAACAACGGCACCGGTTCAGCCAGCAGCGCCGGCACACCGACCGGTGGCGCAGCCACCGGTGGCGGCGGTACCGCGGCCGGACAGTCGACCCCGAGCATGCCGGTGCTGCCGGCCTCGGCCGCACTGCTCGGGTTGCTGCTCGCCGCCGGTGGAGTGGTAGCGCTGCGGCGCAACTCCGGCTGACCCCCGAAGCCGGGGCGTGTGGGTGACACCCCGCACGCCCCGGCTTCGACCTCTCCCCACAGCGAGGAATCGACATGCCCCATGCCGTGCTCCCGCGGCTGCTGGCCACCGCCCTCGTGTTCGCGGGAGGTGTGGCAACCGGCGCCGGCGGAACGGCCCTGCGTCCAGCGGTGGCCCCTTCCACTGCCCGCGTCGCGGCCGACAGTGAGAGCAGCTCTGCCTACGGACTTCCGATCGCGCCGGCGGGACTTCCCGGCCCGGCGTCGCCAGCATCCGCGGTCAACAAGAAGACCGCCCCGAGCGCGCCGCCGCTGGAGGTGCTGGTGCCGAGGATCGGCGTCCGGTCCCGGCTGGTCGGCCTGCGGCTCAACCTCGACGGCACGGTGCAGGTCCCCGACAACTACGGCGTCGCGGGCTGGTACCGCGACGGTCCGGCGCCCGGCGACCCGGGCGCCGCGCTGATCCTCGGCCACGTCGACTCCACCACCGGCCCCGGCATCTTCTTTCGGCTGCGCGAGCTGCGTAAGGGCGATTCGGTGCTGGTCCGCCGCGCTGACGGTACGACGGCCCGCTTCGTCGTCGACCGGCTGGTGGAGTACCCCAAGACCCGGTTCCCTGCCGCGAAGGTATACGCGGGAACGGCCCGTCCAGAGCTGCGCCTGATCACGTGCAGCGGCGACTTCGCCCGCGGCCACTACCTGGACAACCTCGTCGTCTTCGCCCGCCAGGTGGCGGCGGCGCCGGCCCGGAAGCCGGCCCCGAAGCCCGCCGCGAAGTCCGCGAAGCCGGTCACGAAGCCCGCTGGGAAGGCGGTCACGAAGCCCGCTGCGAAGCCGGTCACGAAGCCCGCCCTGAAAGCCGGCGTACAGAGTCGGCTGCCGTGAAGCGCCCGCTTCTCGCCCTGATCTTCGGCCTCGCGGCCGCCCTGCTGCTCGGCGGTGGAATCGGTGTCGTGCGCGCGAGCGACCGCGGATCGCCGCCGCCGGGCTCCGCGATGGCCGGGTCCGGTTCCGCAACCTCCGTCGATCCGCTAGCCATCAGCCTGAGGAGGATCCAGGAGCAGCTGCGCCGGACACCGGGGAACTGGCCGGCGTGGGCGGCTCTCGGGGCGACGTACGTCCAGCAGGGACGGATCACCGCCGACCCCACCTATTACCCGAAGGCACAGGGCGCTCTGGAGAAGTCCCTGTCACTCAACAAGGTGGACAACTACGCCGCCATGGCCGGCATGGGTGCGCTGGCCGCGGCTCGGCACGACTTCACCGAGGCGCTGTCCTGGTCTCAGCGGGCCAGCCGGATCAACCCCCACAACTCCAGCGTGTACGGCGTCATGGGCGACGCCCTGGTGGAGCTCGGTCGCTACCCGGAGGCATTCCGCGCCATCCAGCGGATGGTCGACCTCAAGCCCGGCTTGCCCGCGTTCTCGCGGGCGTCGTACGCCTGGGAGCTGCGGGGCGACATCAACCAGGCCCGGGCCGCGCTCCAGCGCGGGCTGCAGGACGCCAGTACGCCGGCGGACGCCGCCTTTGCCCGCTACTACCTTGGAGAGCTCGCGTGGAACGCCGGTGACCTGGAGGGAGCCTCCGCGCAGTACGCCGCCGGGTTGGCCGCGGACCCGTCGTACCTGCCGCTCGTCCAGGGACGGGCCAAGGTCGCGGCTGCCCGTGGGCAGACCGGGGCGGCCATCGCGGACTACACCTGGGTGGTGTCCCGGGTGCCTCAGCCGCTCTACGTCATCGAGCTCGGCGAGCTGTACGAGTCGATGGGTCGGCGACAGGACGCCGCCCGCACCTACGACCTCGTCCGGGCCGAGTCCAAGCTCTTCACCGCCAACGGCGTCAACGTCGACCTCGAGCTTGCGGTCTTCGACGCCGACCACGGCGATGCGGCCGCCGGCCTGCAGGCGGCCCGCGCGGAGTGGGGAAGGCGGCACAGCGTCTTCGTCGCCGACGCACTGGGCTGGGCGCTCCATCGAGTCGGTCGAGACGGCGAGGCGCTGGGCTTCGCCCGGACCGCGACCCGCCTCGGGACGCGCAACGCGCTCTTCTACTACCACCTCGGGATGATCGAGAAGTCGCTTGGCCAGCGCACCGCCGCGCGCGGTGACCTCGCCCGGGCGCTGGCTCTCCACCCATACTTCAACCCACTGCAGGCGCCGATCGCCCGCCGCGCGCTCGCCGAGGTGGGTGGCGCCCGGTAAGGCGCGATGGCGCGGTGTCAGTCCAGTGCCGAGTCGGTCTGCGCGACGACCAGATCGGTCGGGGCGCCGTGGACGGCGGGCACCTGCCCGAGCCGGCCGGCCCGGAAGTCGGCGAAGGCCTGGTGGACCTCGGTCTCGGTGTTCATCACGAACGGGCCGGCCCAGGCGACCGGCTCGCGGATCGGGCGGCCGCCGAGCAGTAGCACCTCCATCTCGGCCGCGCCCTCCTGGCCACCGGGGGCGGCCGCGACGGTGATGGCGTCGCCATCGCCGAGCAGCGCGAGCTGGCCGGTGCGGATCGGCCGGTCTGCGGTAGCGACGGAGCCCCGGCCGGCGAGGACGTAGACCAGCGCGTTGTGGTCGGGTGGCCACGGCAGCACCAGCTTCGCGCCCGGGCTGACGCTGGCGTGCACCATCGTCATCGGGGTGTACGTCGAGCCGGGCCCGCGGTGGCCGGCCAGATCGCCGGCGATGAGCCGGACGAGCACGCCGGCGTCGTCGGTGGTGAGCAGGCCGACCTGCTCGCGGTCGAGGTCCTGGTATCGCGGGTCGACCCACTTCTGCGCGGCCGGAAGGTTGACCCACAGCTGCAGGCCGTGGAAGAGGCCACCGGCGGTGACGATCTCCTCGGGCGGCGTCTCGATGTGCAGGATGCCCTGCCCTGCGGTCATCCACTGGGTGTCGCCGTTGCTGATCAGCCCGCCGCCGCCCAGCGAGTCGTTGTGCCGGAGCACGCCGTCGATCA